>Ga0214917_10000129_pt1 | contig 88064 bp, 79 predicted proteins | sample LL_1208_BB_MetaG_FD_177983 | JGI IMG/M metagenome (GOLD analysis project Ga0214917, IMG submission 177983) | Freshwater microbial communities from Lake Lanier, Atlanta, Georgia, United States - LL_1208_BB | ecosystem: Environmental > Aquatic > Freshwater > Lake | place: USA: Georgia | collected... | reverse complement strand
GTCGTTCCCTCGGCGGCGGTGTTGACCAGTGGCGATGGGATCACCGCTCCACCACGTGTGACGAACGATCGGGAGCGTCGTCGAGATGCCCGAATTCGTCGTCGAGCCGAACTCTATCGACGGATGGTCTACGCCCGAGGAATTGCGCCGTTCCTCACGTGGCTGACCCTGGTGCCCTGGGCGATCGTGCGAATGCTGGGTCAGTTGCTCGCAAAGCGCCCCGGATTTGCGCCCGGTGAGCTATTTGCGGCCCTTTCCGTCGCGTTTTCGTTTTCCGCGCTATCTCGTTCACGGTCCACACTCCGCCGGCAACGCACGGCGCCCTGGTCAAGCCTGCAACGTCTTTTGTTGACCAGTGTCGAAGTGAGACGTCGACGTGCCCTTTATCGGGAACAGCTTCGCCTGCTGCGCGAGGGCGAAAAGCGCGCGCTCTTTTTCTTCTCCGGCGGGGGCGCTTGGACCGTCGGCTTTTTGGCTGCCGTGTCGTTCGCGATTCTGCTTCCGCTTGTCGGTGCGACCGCCCTCGGCGGTGGTGGCATTGTCCCCGTGGGGCATGGACTCGTCGACATGTGGGTTCACACCGGATTCGGCTGGCGACCGGGGACGCCCGCTCTCGTGGGTCCGGCGGATCCATTCACGATGGTCATGGCGCTGCTCGGAACGCTCACCTGGTGGCATCCCTCCTTTTCTCTCGTGGTGGTCTGGTTCGCCGCCATTCCCCTGGCCGGTTGTGGCGCATGGATGTTCGTCGCTCGATTGACGGAGCGACCGGTGATTCGCAGCTTTGCGGCGGTTGCCTACGGATTGGCGCCCACACTCCTCATCGGCCTCACGGAGGGTCGCCCGGGAGCCGTGCTCGCGCACATCATGTTGCCGTGGTTGTGTTTCGCCGGTCTTCGCGCGTCGCGGTCGTGGTCCGCGTCCGCGGCAGCGTCGCTCCTGTTTGCCGGAGTAACTGCCTGTGCCCCATCGCTTGCGCCGGCATTGCTCATCGTGTGGGTGGGAGCGCTCGTGTTGAACGGGCGTCCAACGGCACGACTGGCAACGATCCCGCTTCTCGGAGCCGCACTGTTTGCGCCCCTCCTCATCGTTCAATGTCTTCGCGCCACTCCTCTCGCGCTATTGAGCGACCCGGGAATAGTGCTTCCGAGCGCCGTGATTCCGGCATGGCACACCGTCCTGGGTATTCCGTCGCCCGGTCTGGGGGGCTGGCTCGATGCGAGCAACGCGATTCCGCTGGGGAGCAACATTGTTGCGGGTGCGATCGTTGCGATTCTCGTCGGTGCTCTCGTGACGTTGGCCATTGTCGGGCTCTTTTCTGCACAGCGCACGCGAGCGCAACGAGCGTGGGTTGTGATGTTACTCGGACTCGCCACGGCGGTGAGCGCGTCCATCGTGCGCTTTGCGTTCGACGGCCCCATCCCGATCGCCACCTGGAGTGGAAATGGTGTCAGTTTGGCGTGGCTGGCGCTTGTCGTCGCATCCGCGTCGGGACTTGCCGTTGTGCGCCGCATGCGTTTTTATCCGGCTGTGGCGGGCATGCTCGCGGTGATTGTGCTGGCCATGCCCCTTGCGTCGTCGTTCTACGTGGGGCGAACCGTCGTTCATGCGAGCGACGATCGAGTGTTTCCGGCCTACGTATCGGCCCTGTCAGCGACCGACGCTCGCATCGGCACAATCGTGCTGACTGCCTCGACGGATGGAGGCATCGATTCCTCATTGCAGCGGGGCCTCGGTCCCACTCTCACGTCGACGTCCACGTTGGTGTCCACAAACACGGTGGCAACCGAATCATTGACCGAGTTTGCGGACCTCGTCGGAAATCTCGTCTCATCCAGCGGAAGTGACAGCAATGACGCGCTGCGCGCCCTCGGTGTGGGATTTGTTTTACTGACCCCTCCCCAGGCTGCACCGACGGGAGATGTGACAGCCGAGGCACAGGATGCCGATTCTCGGGCAACCTCGGCACTGCGCGACAACTCGGCGTTAGAGCAGGTCGGGGTAACCGATGTTGGTCTGCTGTGGCGCATCCCGAACCTCGATACCTCCGTCGTCGATAACCTCTACCCGGCCTCGGCGACACAACCGTGGAGATTCATTGTCGGGGCAATCCAGATCTCGATGCTCCTGTTGACTCTTCTGCTGGCGATTCCCACCGGCACTCTCCCCGCGGCGTCATCGCGACGCGAGCTCGCCGAACATGAGGAGCTCACGGAAGAACTCATGCCGGCGGATGCTCTGGGAGGTGACGATGAGTCAAACATCTAAATCGGCAGATGTCTCCGGACAACCAACGGAAGTTGTCCCGCCCGCACAGGCGTCCGCGAGTCAACCGTCGGAGCCGCCGCGTCGAACGCGGTCCGCGCTCTCCGCCCTGGTGACACTGGGAATTGCGGGCGCCGTCGTGGTAGGTCTGTGTGTCATCCCGTTCCCCGTGCTCGCGGGCGTTCCCGTGGCACTCATTGTCAGTCCGATGGCCGCCACGTCGACGCGCGTGTGTCCCGGACCTCTGTTGAGTGTGCAGACCCGGGACGGTGACGCCACGTCGTTCGTTCCGTTTCAAGCCCCGACCATCGTTGACGCCTCAACGTCGGAGCCGATTACGCGTTCGCCGCTTGCGGTGACCGGCGACACTCCGGGCGAGGGTCTCACTCCCATTGCGGTAAGTGCGCCCCCTCCGGCGGATGGTTCCCCCACGCTCCTCGCTGGTGCCCAAGCTCAAACCGTGGCTCAAGACGATATGGCGGGACTCGCTGCTTCGGGATGTCTCGAACCCGATGCCGAGAGCTGGCTCGTTGGTGGCGCGACGAATCTCGGTCAAACCACTCTCATTCATCTGGCAAATGGTTCGGGCACGGATGCGTCGGCGCACATCGAGATCTATGGCGAACAGGGTCGTGTCGCCGCGTCCGGCTCGAATGACGTTGTCGTGCCCGCGGGTTCCGAGCAGGTGGTCAGCCTCGCGTCACTGGCACCGGATGTCACCATGCCCGTCGTGCATGTCGTGACTTCGGGAGGATCTCTCGCGGCCACGCTCCAGCAAACGCTCGTGCGATCAATCGTCCCGTCTGGCGTGGAGTTTGTCGAGCCGGGCACAAACGCCAATAAGACCCAGGTGATTCCGGGCGTTCGCCTGGTGAACATGGCGCAGTTCTCGGATGCGGAAGGTGGCGCAGTTGCGTCCGATGAAGAACCGGCGGTGCGTGTGCTCGCGACATCAGCGCAGGCGAGCGACGTCGTCATCTCGACTATCGCCACGGACGGGACAACGACGCAGGTGAAGTCCACGCTCGCTCCGGGAACCGTGGCCCAGCTGCCGTTCAACAACGTGCCCGACGGGATCTATACGGTCATTGTGTCCGGAACGACTCCGGTGGTTGCGGGAGTTCGATCTGTTGTCGGAGCCGGTGTCAACCCCGCGCGAACCCCGGTGGCATCCTCGGCCACACCCACCCCCGGCGCAAGCGGAAACTCGTCGTCGAAGACGCCGTCCCCGTCTCGCTCCTCGTCCGCAGCTCCGACTCCCGCCGCGCCCGCCGTGGGCGAACCCATGGATGGGATTCCTCTCGATGGCGGTGAGGGCGTGACCGCCGACCCGGGGTTATCGTCGGGCGGATCATCCGCAAACCTCGTGCCTTTGCAAACGGGTGGGGATTTCACGTGGTACCCGGCCGCTGCGGCACTCGGCCCGACGACACTCGTTGCCGTGGCTTCGGCTCCCGTTGCCGAGCTGACTCTGTACAACGGGCTCGCAAAACCGGTTTCCGCGCTCGTTCACGCGGAGGGACAATCCGACGTCAACATCGTGGTGGATTCTGGGGGCGTGGTGTCATTCGAGATTGCTCCGAACACGGTGTACCGGCTTGACGCAGATGCGGGGCTTCGGGCAGCCGTCACGTACTCGGGTGAGGGTGAGTCGAGCGCATCGAGTGTCCGGCCGCCTTCCCGATTGGGATCGACCATTCTCGTCTATCCGCGCTAGGTGCCATGTGCCTGTGATGGTTCTAGTGGCGAAAACGCTCCGGACCGAGTTCCCACGGCTCTTTGCCGATGAGTTCCGCCACGGCGGCAAAAACGCACCCCTCGATGGCCATTTGTCGATGCAACTCATCGTCGCGATGTAGCCGACTCAATCGCTGAATCGGAAGGCGAAAGAGCACGATTCGACGGCGGCTTCGATCCACGCTCCAGCGCGGAACGGCATTGGCATCGAGACCTCGCGTGGGACCACTCGCAACGTCAAAGTGAACACCCTCGAGCTCGGTCGGCCAGAGCGAACGCAGGTAGTGCGCTGTGTGCGCAACCGTGACGTAAAACGTTTCCACTCGGCTGCGCGCATCGGGCAGATGCGGACCCGTCACAGCGGCTCTCATTCCACGGCCGTGACGATCCCGCCAGGCTCCACGCACGGGAACGGACTCGCGTGAAGCGTTGGATGAAGGCACAAGACCATGTTAGGGGTGAGTATCCTGCTGTCATTATGAAACGCTTGTGCACGACACCGACCTGCACCTCCGAAGCCGTCGTGACGCTGACTTATGATTACGACGGGCAGGTGGCAGCCATCGGCCCCTTAGCACCACCGAGTGCCCAGGCGGGGTATGACTTGTGCGAACGTCACGCGTCGCGCTTCACGGTGCCCGCCGGATGGACTCTCTTGCGCCACGTAGAATCGTCGGGTGACTCCTGACGCCGCTACCCTGCTTTCGAGTGCTGTCAAGGCATATGACGTGCGCGGCGTGGTGGGGGAAACTCTCACTTCTGAGATGATCGAGGCCCTGGCTGCGGGTTTTGTGGACGAAATTGGTGCCGCCGGTCACGAGGTTGTTGTCGGTCACGATATGCGTGACTCCTCTCCCGACTTTGCTCGGGCATTTGCCCGTGGGGCGAACGCGCGCGGGGCGAACGTTGTCAACATTGGACTGTGCTCCACGGATGAGACCTATTACGCGTCGGGAGCATGGAATGCTCCCGCAGCCATGTTCACCGCGAGTCACAACCCCGCTCGATATAACGGCATCAAGTTTTCTCGAGCGGGTGCTCAGGGCATCAGTCTTGACACGGGACTCGCGGCGATTCGCGATCGTGCCATCGGATATCTCACCGGTGGAGTTGTCTCCGTGCCCGCGCCCGGTACATATCGGGAGCAGGATATCCTGGCCGACTATGCCGGCTATCTCCGCTCACTCGTCGATTTGTCGGGCATTCGACCGCTGAAAGTTGTGGTCGACGCGGGCAACGGAATGGGCGGAATGACTGTCCCCGCCGTGCTAGGAACGGCGGCGGGCTTGCCCGAGTTGCCGCTCGAGATCATCCCGATGTATTTCGAACTCGACGGAACGTTTCCGAATCACGAGGCGAATCCGCTGGAGCCGGCCAACCTGATCGACTTGCAACGTGCCGTGGTCCAACACGGTGCGGATGCCGGCCTCGCCTTTGATGGTGACGCGGATCGATGCTTTGTGGTCGACGAACAGGGCGACCCCGTCACGCCGTCAGCAATCGCGGCCATCGTGGCTTTGCGTGAGATTGCGCGTGTCCGAGCGTCACGACCGGATGCCGACATCACGATCATTCACAACCTCATTACGTCCCGATTCGTGCCCGAAGCCATTGCCGCGGCGGGCGCGACGCCGGTCCGCACGCGAGTTGGACATTCACTCATCAAAGATGAAATGGCGCGCACACAAGCAGTCTTTGGTGGTGAGCACTCCGCTCACTACTACTTCCGCGAATTTTGGGGAGCCGACAACGGGATGCTGGCGTCCATGCACGTGCTCGCCGAATTTGGTTCCCAGTCCCGGCCGCTCTCTGAATTTTCGCGTGCGTTTTCGCCCTACGTGCTCAGTGGTGAAATCAATTCCACGGTGTCGTCGGTCGCAGATGCCACAGCGCGAGTTCGTGCCGCATTCGCAACCCGCGGAACCGAGGATTCACTAGACGGACTCACCATCACGGGAACGGTTGCCGACGGAGAGCCGTTCTGGTGGTTCAGTGTGCGCCCGTCCAATACGGAGCCGTTGCTTCGTCTCAACGTTGAGGCGGCCGATCGGGCAACGATGGAACGTATTCGCGACGAGGTGCTGGCACTCATACGGGCCTCGTGAGCAGACGGTCGGAGTCATCGCGGGTGCGAGAATAGTGGCATGAATTCGCGCACCGTTCTCGCACCTGACTTTCGCGTCGCCGACCTGGGGCTGGCATCGGCCGGTCGCCACCAGATTCGTCTTGCCGAAAACGAGATGCCCGGATTGATGGCACTCCGCGAGGAATTCGGTCCGACCCAGCCGTTGGCCGGAGCGCGCATCGCTGGGTCACTCCACATGACGGTGCAAACGGCTGTCCTCATTGAGACGCTCGTTGCCCTCGGTGCGCGGGTGCGGTGGGCATCGTGCAACATTTTTTCGACTCAGGACGAGGCGGCGGCCGCGGTTGTGTTGGGACCTCAGGGAACGCAAGCCAATCCGGCCGGCGTGCCCGTTTTCGCATGGAAGGGCGAAACTCTCGAAGAGTATTGGTGGTGCACGGAGCGGATCTTTGACTGGAGTTCCGAATCGTCCGCGGATGGTGCGGATTATCTGGGCCCAAATCTCATCCTGGACGACGGCGGCGATGCAACCCTGTTGGTGCACAAGGGGCGCGAATTCGAGATTGCGGGTTCGGTTCCACCTGCGGCGCCCGACGATTCGGCCGAGTACCGCGTCATCCTCGAGCTCCTGAGAAGCAGCGTTGCGATGACGCCCTCTCGCTGGACGCGGGTGGCGAGTGAGGTGCGTGGCGTATCCGAGGAGACCACGACGGGAGTGCACCGACTCTACGAACTGCATCGTGATGGAGCCTTGTTGTTTCCGGCAATCAACGTGAACGATGCCGTCACCAAGAGCAAGTTCGACAACAAGTACGGCATACGCCACTCGTTGCCCGACGGACTCAACCGCGCAACGGACGTTCTCATGGGCGGCAAAGTGGCATTGGTGTGTGGCTACGGAGACGTGGGTAAGGGATGCGCGGAGGCCCTGCGCGGGCAAGGTGCTCGTGTCATCGTGACCGAGATTGACCCGATCTGCGCACTCCAAGCGGCAATGGATGGCTATCAGGTTTCCACCGTCGAAGAGGTGATGGCAGATGTCGATATTTTTGTTACGGCCACGGGCAATAAGAACATCATCACGCTGGACCACCTTCTCGCAATGAAGCACATGGCTGTTGTGGCCAATGTCGGGCATTTCGACAACGAAATCGATATGGCGTCGCTCGAGGCCCTCGCCGGTGCCCAACGAATCGAAATCAAGCCGCAAGTCCACGAGTGGCGACTGCCCTCGGGCCGTAGCGTGCTCATTCTGAGTGAGGGGCGCCTCATGAATCTCGGAAACGCCACCGGACACCCGTCCTTCGTGATGAGTGCATCGTTTACAAATCAGGTGCTCGCGCAAATCGAACTCCATGTTCGGAACGACAACTATCCGGTCGGCGTCTACGTGTTACCGAAAGAATTGGACGAGAAAGTTGCTCGTCTTCATCTCGATGCGCTGGGCGTCCGTCTCACCACATTGACCCCAGCACAGGCGGCCTACATTGGCGTTCCGCAGAATGGTCCCTACAAGGTCGACCACTACCGTTACTAGAGTGGCAAGAGCGGAACGAGCGGAACGAGCGACACGAATCGAGCAGATATGACGCATCGCATCCTGGTTGTCGATGATGAAGACATCATCCTCGAGATGGTCGCGATTGCCTTGACCGACCGCGGGTACACGCCTGTCGTCTGTAATAGCGGTACGGATGCGCTGACCGTGTTTCGTGAGACCAAACCCGATTTGGTTCTGCTGGACATCCAATTACCCGGACGAGACGGCATCGAGATCTGCCGAGACATTCGCGCCGAGTCGGGCACGCCCATCATCATGCTGACGGCGAACGGAGAGACCGAGAGTCTGGTTTTGGCGCTCGAAGCGGGAGCGGATGACTACATCGTGAAACCGTATAAGGCCGAGGAACTGACGGCACGCATTCGCGCACGTCTCCGACCTGCGGTCGAAGAGTCGCCCAAGGTTGTGGGGATTGGAGATCTCACAATTGATGTCGCCGGTCACGAGGTGCGTCGCAACGGCGAGCCTCTCTCGTTAACTCCGCTCGAGTTTGACCTCTTGGTGGCACTGGCATCACAACCGTCTGTGGTTTTCACGCGCGAAATGCTTCTGGAACAGGTGTGGGGTTATCAGTACAAGGCTGACACGCGTTTGGTTAACGTGCACGTGCAACGCCTCCGCGCAAAAATCGAGGAGGACCCCGACAACCCGCGCGTGGTGATGACGGTTCGAGGTGTGGGGTATCGCGCGGGCTCCGTTGTCTAGGTTGAGTTCTCGCTCATGAATCGTCTGTGGCAACGTCTCGTGACGATGACCCCCGCCCAAATGTGGTCGGGCATCGTTCGATTTTGGCGCCGTTCGCTGCAGTTTCGCACCGTGCTCATTTCTCTGGGTTTGACCGCGCTCGCCATCATCAGTGTCGGCATCTATATGTCCGTGTCCATCAGCAACGACCTGTTTTCCTCACGATTAACGCAGGTGCTGAACGAATCGCAGCGAGCCCAGGCGGCCGCGCAGCGCGTTCTCGATACTTCCGAGGCGACGGACCGAATCGGTGCCCAGTCTGTAATGAATGCAGCTCGAATCGCCATTCGCGACGCAACATCGTCGCCCTACATTGCGGTGTTTCGCGTTCCGGGTCAAGATCCGAGCATTCTCGCCCCGCAAGACTTTTCAAGCCCCGAATTGACGGGGGATGTCATCACGGCGACGCTCCGGGATGATGTGCAGACGGATTCGTCGGTGCAGTACTGGCAATCTGTCGCGCTCAACTCGTCGGCCAGTCGTGTCCCCGGGGTTGTCGTCGGCTCACAGTTGTCACTTCCCGGCGGTGGTAACTATGAGCTCTACATCGGGTACGACTTTTCGCAGGCTGAATCGACACTCGCGTTCGTGCAATCGGTGTTGTGGTTTGCCGGAGTCGTGCTCCTGATTCTCTCGGGAATGGTTGCCTACTTCGTCGCCCGGCTCTTGGTACGACCCATTCAAGTGGCCGCGCAGACGAGTGAACGTTTGTCACGCGGCGATCTCGATGTGCGCATCCCGGAATCGGGTGAAGACGTCATGTCGACCCTGTCACGAAGCTTCAACAGCATGGCAAGTAGCATGCAACGCCAACTCACGGAGCTTGCGGACCTGTCGTCGATTCAGCAACGATTCGTCGCGGATGTGTCACACGAGCTGCGCACTCCGCTCACCACGATTCGCCTGGCGAGTGATCACCTCTACCGGCACCGCGATGAGCTGACGCGCGATAATCGCCGTTCTGCGGAGCTGTTGCAGGCGCAGCTCGACCGGTTTGAGAGCCTACTGTCGGACCTTCTCGAGATCTCTCGCTATGACGCGCGCACGATCGAACTCGAAACCGAGCCGACCAATGTCGCGGTTCTTGCGTCGGACGTCGTTGACCTCATGATGTCTCTCGCCGTGGAGAACAAATGCGAAATCACCGTCGCCTCGCCGGGTGGGCACGTTGACATTGATGTTGATCCGCGTCGAATTCGACGCGTGCTGATCAACTTCATTGGAAACGCCATTGAACACGGTGCGGGATCTCCGATCGACGTGCGCATCGATAGCTCGCCGACGGCCGTCGCGGTGGCGGTGCGGGACTACGGTCACGGAATGACCCCCGAACAGGTGACCCAGGTTTTTGGGCGCTTCTGGCGTGCCGACTCGGCGAGAAAACGAACCATCGGTGGCACGGGTCTCGGTCTTGCGATTTCCCTCGAGGATGCGCGCGTGCACGGTGGGCGAATCGACGTTTGGGCGCAAGAAGACGCGGGAGCGAACTTCGTACTGACGTTGCCACGCGACCCGGAGAATGAGATCGGCGAGCTTCCCATTGACCCGCGAGAAGGGTTTGACTCGTGAGCGCGCTTCGTCGACTGATGGGCACGGCAGTGTCGATTGCGTGTGCACTCGTGCTCTGCGGGTGCTCGGGAATCCCCACCAGCGGCGCCGTACAGCGCAGCGACGTCACCGTTGAGCCGCCGGCCGCCGATATCGAATTTTTGCCCGCCTCTCCCGAGCTCGGTGCGAGTCCCGAGCAAATACTGCGCGGCTTCATCGACGCCGCGTCGAGTCCGCAAAACGACTATGCCGTGGCTCGTGAGTTCTTGTCGATGGCGTTAAATGTGGATTGGAAACCGAATGCGCGCGTCATCGTTGACGGGGGCTCGCGTGACTACGTCGTGACGGCCGACGGCACGATAACGCTCGTGACGCAGTCGCAGGCCGTGGTGGATGAGCGCGGGGATTACTCCGAACGCGACATCCCGGAGCGCGTGTCATTGACGTATTCGTTTGTGCAAGAGAACGGAGAGTGGCGGATTGCGTCGGCGCCGGAGGGCGTGCTGTTGGAGCGCTACACGTTCGACCAGATTTTTGGTCAACACGCGCTCTACTTCTTCGACCCGACTTTCAGTCTGTTGGTGCCTGACGTGCGATATTTTCCATCGCGTGCCTCAACGCCGACGCGAATCATGAAGGCCTTACTCGCCGGTCCCTCCCCGTGGCTGGCCAGCTCGGGTGCCGTCGTGACGGCGTTTCCGCCGGACACGCAGCTTGTCGCCGAAACGGTGCCCATTACGGGCACGTCCGCGAGTGTCGACATCACCGGCAATGCGTTGAACTCGACCTTGGAGCAGAAGCGACTCATGCTCCGGCAGGCTGCGGCGAGCCTGTCATCACTGAGCTCGATATTCACTGTGCAGCTATCGATTGCGGGAGTACCGCAAGATATTTCAGCGCAATCTGAAGATGTTCAAAAGGGCTACCCGCAGGTCGATGCCCGGCCACTCGTCATCGCCGACACAAAATTCGGATACCTTTCGCCGTCGGGGGTCATCGAAGAGATTCCTGGAATCAGCCCGGTCGTGTCGACCTTTACGCCGTGGTCGGCGGCATACTCGGACGCGCACAATGCGGCCGCCGTGAATGTGGATGAGGGCGTCATGCTGGTGCGGTCAACGGGCACCACACTGATTGACGGGCGTGCAGATCTTGCCCCCGCTGTTTTTGATTATTACGGCTTCGTCTGGTCGGTGCCGCGGGGTAAACCGCGTGACCTGTTGGCGACGACGACGAGCGGCGTCAAGCGCTTGGTCGAAAATGCCTGGCCGACCGACGGACGAATTGTGTCGATTGCGATGTCGCGTGACGGAGCGCGCATCGCCGCGCTGATGGAAACGGGCGGTGCCACGAAACTGTTGGTTTCCGGCATTTCCCGGGATGGTCAAAACGGGCCCGTTGCTGTCGGAGAGCCTCTCGTGCTTTCAGTGAAGCCGGGCACCTCCACCGCGGCCGTGTGGGTTGATCCGGTCACGGTGGGTGTGCTCACCACGTTGGGTGATGGTCGAGTCACGTTGTCGCTCAACACCATCGGTGGGGGCGTCCGTCCTGTCGCTCCGTCGTCGGCGGGTGTCTCGCTTTCTGCGGGAAACGGTGTGACGGAGGTGTACATGCGTTCGAATGAAAACGGGCTCTTCAGCTACCGCGGGTCGGGCACGTGGCCGATGGTCGCCGGCAATGTGCAAGTACAAGTTCAGGTTCAGTAACGACAGCACCCTGTCCACATTTGCCGCCATCGCGTGACGAGGGGCAACGCACTCGCGCAATCCTGTTGTGATGCGATTGCTTGATTCCGCCCGTCACGTGCTTCGGGATGTTCATGTCTTTGTATTTCCGTCCGAGTGTGCGGGATGCGGTCTCCCCGATGTCGGAGTGTGCTCGGATTGCGGCGACGCATTGTCTGCCCACCCTCGTCTCGTCGATCCGCAATCTGCCCCGGCGACACTCACAATTCCCGTGGTCTCCGCGGGGGAATACGATGTCACGCTTGCGCGCGTTCTTCATGCCATCAAAGACGGTGGCCGCGCGGGCATCGCCCGAGTGCTGTCGGCCCGATTCGCAGACACGATTCGCGCCTTCGAACAGGGGTTCGACGTTGATCTGACTCCCGCGAAGAACCAGGTCGCGGGGGAACCTCTTCGCCTCGTCGCACCGCCGTCGTCCCGGGATAACCGGCGGGTGCGCGGGTTTGAACCGCTCAATCTCATCGCGCACCACGCGGGCGTGAGGTTGTGGCAACCACTTGTTTCGTCGCGGCGTCGTGCAGACCAGTCCCGGCTCGGGCTCTCGGCGCGTGCAGACAATATGCGCAACAGCATGTCCACGCGGGCGAACGTGACAGGTGCATCCGTTGTTCTCGTCGACGACGTGATGACGACCGGCGCAACGTTGACCGAGATGACTCGCGCCCTGCACGACGCGGGTGCGCACGTGCGCGGCGCGGTCGTGTTGGGGCATGCGGTACGACGGTGGCCGCATCCACGCTCGAGGCAACTGTGAATTCGACATCAACTCGTGACACCGTCGCCGGAGAGGACTATGTTTCAGGCAAGGAGGCGTGAACGAAACCGCCTGAATCCCAGTGGGTGGCACGCCGCAAGCGAAGGAGGCCACGCGCCATGAGGCTCAATTTTGTTGCCCGCCACATTCAGGTCACTGACCGTTTTCACAATTACGTGTCAGAGAAACTCGCCAAGGTGGAGCAGCTTTCCGATAAGGCGCTCGAACTCGATGTGACGGTGAGTCGGCATCACGGTGGGAAGGGGCTCGTCGGTGGCGATCGGGTGGAGCTCACGCTCGTCGGTCGAGGTCCCGTCATCCGAGCAGAATCTGATGGAGAAGACAAATACGCGGCGTTCGACTTGGCTCTGGGTCGGCTACTCGAACGCTTACGCCGTGCCAAAGACAAAAAGAAGGTCCACCGCGGTGGTGCGCATCATCTCACCTCCTTACAGGAGGCCTCGGCGGACGGATTCGCGGGTCTCGACGTGACGCCGGCGTCCACGCAGGCGCTGGGGATCGACACGGGGACGTTCGAGAATCCACACGAAGATGAGGATTACTCCCCGATTCTGATTCGACAGAAGGTTTTTTCAGCCACACCCATGACTCTCGACGACGCGCTCTACAACATGGAGGCCGTCGGACATGACTTTTACCTCTACGTAGATGCCGAGACGGGTCGACCGAGCGTGGTGTACCGACGTAAAGGGTGGCACTACGGGGTCATCGGTATCGACACGGAAGTTGCGGCCCAAAGAGCGAGTTAGTCTCTGACGCGGCCACGTCATGGATGCCCGCAGTGCAGGAGTGATTCAGGTTTCTTGTTCGCGCAAACGAGTAGCATGGAGGGCGGTTCGTTCACTCGGAGTCGAGCCGCTCCTCCGGCTTTAATGGCCGGTGACAATCCCCCCTAGGAGATCAGGCACGTGGCCAACATTCTCGACAAGGTCCTCCGCATCGGCGAGGGTCGCACGCTTCGCAAACTGGAAAGTTACGCTCGCGCCATCAACGCGCTCGAGGATGGCTTCACGCACCTCACCGATGACGAGCTACGCGGCGAAACCGCCGAGTTCCGGGCACGTTTTGCCGAGGGCGAGACGCTCGACCACATGCTTCCCGAGGCCTTCGCTGCCGTGCGCGAGGCCGCTCGCCGCACGATTGGTTTGCGTCACTTCGATGTTCAGCTCATGGGTGGTGCCGCACTGCATCTGGGCAACATCGCTGAAATGAAAACTGGTGAGGGTAAGACGCTCGTTGCGACCCTCGCGGCCTATCTCAACGCGATTGCCGGGCGGGGCGTGCACGTCATCACGGTGAACGACTACCTGGCGAGCTACCAGGGCGAGCTGATGGGTCGTGTCTATCGCGCTCTCGGCATGACGACCGGCGTGATTCTCACGGGACAGACGCCCGAACAGCGTCGTGCGCAGTACATGTCCGACATCACATATGGCACGAACAACGAGTTCGGTTTTGACTACCTTCGCGACAACATGGCGTGGCAGGCGTCCGATCGCGTGCAACGCGGTCACTATTTCGCCATTGTGGATGAGGTCGACTCGATCCTCATTGACGAAGCCCGCACCCCGCTCATCATTTCGGGGCCTTCGTCGGGTGAGGCCAACCGCTGGTTCAGCGAGTTTGCCAACATTGCCAAGACCCTTGTTGAGGGCGAGGACTATGAGGTTGACGAGAAGAAGCGCACGGTCGGTGTGCTGGAGCCGGGCATCCAGAAGGTCGAAGACTACCTGGGCATCGACAACCTGTACGAATCGGCGAACACTCCGCTCATCTCGTTCTTGAACAACTCGATTAAGGCAACGGCTTTGTTCAAGCGCGACAAGGATTACGTCGTGATGAACGGTGAGGTTCTCATTGTTGACGAGCACACCGGTCGTATTCTTGCCGGCCGTCGTTACAACGAGGGCATTCATCAGGCCATCGAGGCCAAAGAAGGCGTCGAGGTCAAGGCGGAAAACCAGACTCTCGCGACTGTCACGCTGCAGAACTACTTCCGCATGTACGAGAAGCTCTCGGGCATGACGGGTACGGCCGAAACCGAGGCCGGCGAGTTCATGAGCACGTACAAGATCGGTGTTGTTCCGATCCCGACCAACCGACCGATGATTCGTAAAGACAACTCCGACGTCGTGTACAAGAACGAGGTCGTCAAGTTTGAGATGGTGGCGCGCGACATTGCCGAGCGTCACGCACTCGGCCAGCCCGTGTTGGTGGGTACCACGAGCGTGGAGAAGAGCGAGTACCTGTCGAAGCTGCTCGCCAAGCAGGGCATTCGTCACGAGGTGCTTAACGCGAAGAATCACGCCCGTGAAGCAGCCATCGTGGCGCAGGCCGGTCGTTTCGGCGCCGTGACGGTCGCCACGAACATGGCCGGTCGTGGTACCGACATCATGCTCGGCGGTAATGCAGAATTTCTCGCGGTGTCGGAGTTGGCCGCCGCTGGCCTGAACCCGGCCGAGACGCCGGAGGAGTACGAGGCGGCCTGGACGCCCACGTTCGAGCGTGTGAAGCAGCAGGTCTCCGAAGAGGCGGCACGCGTGACCGCGGTGGGTGGTCTGTATGTGCTCGGCACGGAACGCCACGAGTCGCGTCGTATCGATAACCAGTTGCGTGGTCGTGCCGGTCGTCAGGGTGACCCCGGTGAGAGCCGCTTTTATTTGTCGCTCACCGATGACCTGATGCGCCTGTTCAACTCGGGAGCTGCCGAGGCGATTATGTCGCGGAGCAACATCCCCGATGACACGGCCATCGAATCGGCACTGGTCAGCCGGGCGATTCGCTCGGCTCAGTCGCAGGTCGAGGCGCGGAACGCCGAGATTCGCAAGAACGTGCTCAAGTACGACGATGTGTTGAACCGCCAGCGCGAGGCGATTTACGCAGACCGCGCTCACATTCTCGAGGGCGACGACCTGCGCGACCGCATTCAGATCTTCTTGACCGACGTCATCAACGACGTGATCAGCGAGCACGCGGGGGTGGGCAACGGCGACGACTGGGACTTCGACGCACTGTGGACCGAGCTCAAGACCATCTTCCCGATCTCGATCACGATCGATGAGGTGATTGCGGAGGCCGGTGCCAAGGGTCGCGTGAATCGTGACTTCGTCGCCCGCGAGGTCTTGTCGGATGCCCGTATCGCATACGACCGACGCGAGCAGATGATTGGCGAGGCCGCCATGCGCGAGCTCGAGCGTCGCGTGGTACTCTCGGTCGTCGACCGCCGCTGGCGTGACCACCTCTATGAGATGGACTACCTCAAAGATGGCATCGGACTGCGTGCGATGGCTCAGCGTGACCCGCTCATCGAGTATCAGCGCGAGGGCTTCGCGTTGTATCAGGGCATGATGCAGTCGATCAAGTCGGAGTCGGTTGGCTTTTTGTACAACCTCGAGGTGGAGGTGCAGCAGGCTCCGGGTGACCCGGCTCACCCGAGTGTGGCGGCCAAGGGCCTTGCGCGCGACGAGGCAACGGGCAACCTGAGCTACTCGGCGCCGAGCGCCGACGGCAGTGTCGAGGTGCGAAACCAGCGCGGTCAGGTTGAGGCGGCCGCGACTCGGGCCGCCCTCCGCCAGCAGGAGCGAGCCGCAGCTGCGGCGACCGGTCAGCCGGCACCCACGCAGGCCGCTCCCGCCACCGGTGCTCGAGGTGCCTTCGGTCAGCCGACATCAGCCGGCGATGCGCCGATCAACCGTGCGCAGCGTCGGGCTCAAGAAAAGCGGCGCTAGTTCTATAACACGTGAATTGCGGTGGCTCGCCAGCGACCATCGAGTCCTTCGAGACGGATGGCAATGGATCTCGAGCGTGCCTTTCCATGCAACACCACGCAGCACTCGGCGACCCCGTCCGCGGGTTGGCACACCGTGGTCGAACCAATGGAAAATGAAGGTCGATGCGCGGGAATCTTTTTTAGAGCACGCGCACGGGTCGCCACGTGAACGCGCGTGAGTAAGACTCGATGGACGTCGTCTGTCACCCACCGTGCGATCTGCTCCAGGTCACGCGCCCCCGAGAGAATTTCGAGAACACATCGAGCAAGATTTTCGGCCAGAACCTTGGGGTCGGGGAGCGATTTCGACGACGTGGGTTGTGGACCGAAGAAATCTTCTTCGATGAAGTCCGCTTTTCGGGTGTTCACACGCGGCCGAGGCGAGTCGATTGCTCCGGATTGAGTTTTCGAAGTGGTGGCTGTGGAATGGAGTGCCGACATGATTGTCTTTCTCTGAAAAAACGTAGGGTTGTGCTCTTCCTGCAGCGCGTTGTCGGGAGCAGTGCTGTGGGACGTGCGTAGATAGAAAAGCACGTCATAATAGATAAAAAGTCTATTTTCAGCACTTCTGTGGATAACTCCGGCATATTCACAGGTTGAGATTCATAACGTGTCGCCATGCGATGGGAAAGACTTTTCCAAGATCTCGAAGACCAACTCGAACGTGAAACCGATGCGGAACTCGAAGATCTGACCCGTGACGAAGAGCGACGACGGCTATCCCGCCTGACGATGCGCGACTGGCTCCAGGATCTCGTTGTCTCTTCCACCGATATCAACGCCTCGACTGCTTCTCCACTGCGTGACGTGCATGGCAGCGTTCTCGTGGATCTGCGCAACGGTGCGCTCGAATGCCGCGTGCTGCGGGTCGGCAGCGACTGGATTCTCGTTCAGATCAAGACACCCCACGTCAAAGCCGGTACGGCGTTGATTCCCCTCGGAAGCATTCGGTCTTTCGAACCGCTCCCCAGTAATGCAAACCCTGAGCCACAGACGCGGACGGCACCTCGCGCATCCTCGTCATCAGGTTTGACATCTGAGATCGGCATTGCCTTCGTTCTACGGGATTTGTGCCGAAGGCGCAGACAGGTGGCGTTATGGATTGACAGTGACGAGATAACAGGAACCATTGAGCGTGTCGGAAAGGATCACGTCACCGTGAGCAGGGATGTCGTTCCGCGCAGTACGTCACCCGAAAAAGCACGTCGACTGGTCACCGCTGCCTTTCACTTCATTGACGTCATCGTTTTGGCCTGACTGCGTGTCGTCCGGGCAAACCAGAGGTGATGACTAGAGAAGGCGACCATCCGTAAAGTCGCTCACGTTGGAAAATTCAGCCTGTCGCAATCGAAGGAGTTGCTGCTCGGCTTGATAGCGGTGTGCGATGAACGCCTCCAGCTGTGCCGTCTCGATTCGCACGGGACCGCGGTCGCCCACGCGAAACGACGCAAGCTCGCCTGTTTCGAGAAGACTCATCACGTCCGTGACATCAACGTCGAGTATGTCTGCGACGTCGACGATCGACAGGAAGCGGGTGAGATCGGACTCTGTCATGAAGTTCACTTTAGGCGTCACCCACCACGAGGAGCGGGAGCTCAACACGACTGTGGAAAACTCACCGGCAATATTCAGGAAACCAGAGACGATGGCAGCCGTCCGTTTGGACGCTCACATTTTGCCGTTCTTCGAAAGGGACTCGCATGGCCCGACTAATCCGATCCACCTCACCGACGGGTCGGCGACGACTCGACTCGCGCCTTGTCATTGGCACGCTCGTCATTGTTGCGTCGGTGAGCGCTGCCTATTTCGTCGTCAGTTCCGCCGACCGTACGAGCAATCTGTACGTCACAACGACGACGGTCTTTGCTGGCACCGCACTCACGGAGAACAACGTTGCTCTGGTACCGGCAAATCTGGCTTCCGTGAGCGACTCTTACGTGGCCGAGGGGGAACTGGTTCCGGGGAGCATTGCCACTCGGACCATCGGACCCGGCGAATTTATCGCTCACGGTGCCGTCGGGCAATCCGCTCTCGTCACCTCGACCCGCCTTGTCGTGGATGTGAACTCCGGGCTCCCCGCCGACACGCCCCCGGGGACGGCGGTTGACGTATGGGCGACGCAGGTCGATCCGTATGGCAACGAACCGAGCTCGAGCTCAATTGTCGTTCCCGGTGCCACGTTCGTCCGCGAAGTAGAGTCAACTACTCTCGCGAGTGAAACGAGTTTGCGAGCGGAGCTGCTGATTCCTCGTTCCGCATTGCGTTCGCTTCTCGCCGCACAGGGCGATGGGGCGCGTATCGTCGTCGTCCCGACAGTCAGTCAGGCAGGTTAGACGTGCGCCTGTTGTGCGCGTTCGACCTGGACGAGGGTGAGTCAATCTGCACAGGCGCGCAGGAGGTCGGTCATACTGTCGTTCGTCTCGGTGTTTCTCCGGCAGCTGACATTACGGCCACCCTTCGACGCGAGTCATTCGATCTCCTCATCGTGTCTGCTCATCCTGATTGCCTCACCGCGGATGTCGTCGACGCCTGCGATGCACGCGGAATTCTTCTTGTCGCGGTTGTCGAGAACAGACAATCGGATGACAACGCCCAACGTTGTGGCGTCAACGAGAAGGTCAGTTTCTGGCACGGGTGGACGGAAGTTGAGAAACTTCTACCTACCCATACCCATCGCAATGCGGCAGCAACTTCCCTCATTGAGGAGCCGCACACACCCGAGATCTTTGTGCCCACTCGGATTCCGCCCCGAAATTTTTCACCGGAAAATACGTCCACCTCGGTGACCGAAAAAACAGGTCGCTCGTTTTCTGTTGAGGATCGAGTGACTGTTTCGAGCCCAGAGGTTGCAACGGTGGAGCTCGAAAATCCGACGGTGCCCCTTCCTCGCGTTATCACCGTGTGGGGACCCACGGGCGCACCCGGACGAACAACCGTTGCGCTCAACGTGGCAACACTCCTCACGCAACGTGGTCTGCGCGTGGTTCTCATCGATGCCGACACCTTCGGAGGTGCCGTCGCAATTCGACTTGGAATTTTCGATGAGGCTCCGGGTATTGCCCGTGCGTGTCGATTGGCGGGTGCCCAAGAGTTGACCGTTGCAGAACTCATCAGCGTGTCTCACAAACTAGGTCTGAAAAATGGGTCGCTTCACGTCATCACGGGAATACTGGGATCGTCGCGGTGGCCGGAAATCAGCCGGGACCGTCTCGATCGCGTTATGGAGTGCGCGCGCGAAGCCTTTGATGTGGTCGTTTTGGATGTGGGGTTTTCACTCGAGTCGGACGAGGAGATTGCCAGTGATCTTCTTGCCCCTCGTCGCAATGCGGCGACGCATGCGGCACTCCGGGCCGCCACGGATGTCATTGCCGTCTCGGGGAGCGATTCCGTGGGACTCGCGCGATTCATTCGCCTGTGGTCCGACGTGAGTGAGACAAACCCTGACGCTCGATTCACGGTGTGTGTCAACCACGTCGTCTGGCAACGTGACGGGACGACGGCTGCCGAGAGTATCACCTCCGCATTTTCGAGGTTTGCCGGCATTCGGGATGTGGTGGTCATCCCAGAGTCCGCGTCACTCATGACTCGTGCGGATGCGCGTGGCGAACCAGCGTGTCTCATCGAGCCGGCGTCGGCGTTCACACGGTCCATGACCGAACTCGTGAATCGAGTCATGGGGGTATCGGGCGCACGGGCGAGACCCGGAGTGACCGCGTATTTCGCTAACGGTCTGCGCGACAAATTACGGAGCGTGCGCCTCCTAGGCTAGAGACATGTCTGTACTGGGCGACCTGCTAGAAGAGCGCGATGCGTCACCGTTCGACGTCGAATGGCTGACGATGCTCTTGCGCGACTGGCAGCTGCTGGCTGACCTTGCGGTCGCCGACGTGGTGCTGTGGGTGCGCGACGCCGAGGGCGACTTTGTGGCGGCATCCCACGCCCGCCCGTCGGGCGCCGTGACGCTCTTCTACCGCGACTTCGTCGGTCAGAAAGTGCGGCAGGAATGGCGGGGCCAGATCACACAATCCTTCGAAACCTGCACCATCTCCGAATCGAGCGACCCCGCCTGGTTCGAAGAAACCCCCACCCGCGTGCGCGCGGTGCCGGTGGTGCGCCCGCCACGCGGAGGCAGCGACGAAACTGACCCGACGGTCATCGCCGTCATCTCGATACACATGAATCTCTCGGAGAACCGCATCCCGTCGCGCCAAGAAATGACCTTTCACGCGTGTGCCGACGAACTGTTCGCCATGATCTCGTTGGGGAGCTTCCCCGATCTCGACGCGGCGCCCGAACCCAAGCGTGGCGCACCCCGCGCATCCGACGGGTTCATTCGACTCGACGTGGACGGCGACGTGCTGTTCGCGAGCCCCAACGCGCTCTCGGCGTTCAACCGCATCGGCTACCGCGACGAACTCGAGGGGGAGTCGCTGAGCGAAGTGACCACGCGCGTGCTCACCGGGCGCATCAACGTGGATGAGTCGCTACCGCTCGTAGTCACGGGTCGCGCACCGTGGCGGGCCGACATCGAAGCCGGCCGCGTGACCATCGCGTTGCGGGCGATTCCCTTTCGCCGCGGTGCGGAGCGCACCGGTGCCATCGTGCTGTGCCGAGACGTGAGTGAGTTGCGCAACCAAGAACGCGAACTCATGACGAAAGACGCGACGATTCGCGAGATCCACCACCGCGTGAAAAACAACCTGCAAACGGTGGCGTCGCTGTTGCGCATCCAAGCCCGTCGCTCGCAGTCCGACGAAGCGAAGGATGCCCTCACGCAAGCCATGCGTCGCGTCGCCTCTATCGCGGTCGTGCACGACACCCTCTCGGAGGGGCTCAACCAAAACGTCAACTTCGACGACGTGTTCGAGCGCGTGCTCGGACTCGTCGCCGAGGTTGCCGCCATGCACGGGACCACCGCGCACCCGAGTTTCACCGGCTCGTTCGGCTCACTGCCGAGTACGTATGCGACGCCGCTGTCGCTCGCATTGACCGAACTCGTCACCAACGCCGTCGAGCACGGCCTTGCGGGCCGTGAGGGGACCGTCGTCATTGACGCGGCGCGAGGGGAAGAAACCCTCTCCATCAGCATCACCGACAATGGTGCCGGACTCACCAATGGCGAAGTCTCGGAAGGCTTGGGCACCCAAATCGTGCGCACGCTCATCGAAGGTGAACTCAGCGGAACCATCGACTGGCAGTCCCCGGCGAGCGGGGGCACGGTCGTGACCGTGAGCATCCCGTTGCGTTTCATGAAAGAGACCGGGATGACCGCGATTGCAGTCACCCCGGTCTGAATCTGACCGTGAGAGGCGTTGTGCCTAGCCGGCGCGACGTGCACGAGCGGCACGACGCTTGAGCGCGCGGCGCTCGTCTTCGCTCAAGCCACCCCAGACGCCAGAATCCTGGTTGGTCTCGAGGGCGTACTGCAGGCACTGCTCGGAAACCGAGCAACGGCCACAAACCGACTTGGCCTTCTCAATTTGATCAACTGCCGGTCCTGTGTTGCCGACCGGGAAGAAAAGCTCGGGGTCGACCGTCAGGCAGGCGGAACTGTCGCGCCAATCCATGGTGGTACTCCTTGTGTAGTGATGATGCGTGGGCAAAAGGCTTTACAAAGCGAAATACTGCTGTGCTCGAAAGCCAGATAAACCGAGAATCCGTCTCAGAGTGCAAACTCAGAAGAGTGGCACGTCTGCCCACGACATTGGAGGGGAAACCCGACGTGAATAATGGTGACATACAGGTAACCGTTGTGTAAAGACTTTTTTTCGAAAGGGTGAAACGTGAACTCATCGACGGCGGGCGAAAATGCACGAAAACCAGCGGGGCGGATGCGCATTCCCGGCACGCTCGTGGGGCTCGCGGCGGTGCTGTTTCTCGAGTCGGCGGCGCTCGCCGCGGTCACCGTCTGGTTTCTCGTGGAGATCCTCACCACTCAGGTGAACTCGGTCGGCGGGTCGATCCTGACGCTCACGCTCGCCGCCGGTGCCACTGCGTGGATTGCGTCGGCCGGTGTCGGTGCCCTGCGCGCTCGCTCGTGGGTGCGCGGCGCGGCGCTGACCTGGCAGCTGTGTCAACTTGCCGTCGCGGTCGGCGCGTTTCAGGGTATTTTTGCTCAGCCACTCGTGGGCGTTGCCATCGTGGTTCCGACGCTTGTAGCCCTCGTGCTGTTGTTCGTTCCACCCACGACGCAGGCACTGCGTCGTGACCCCAGGTAGAGGGTTCGACGGGCTGGGCCGAGTGTTAGAGTCCGAGCTTGGTGCGCAGGCTCGCCACGTGCCCGGTTGCCTTCACGTTGTACAGCGCATGGGCGAGTGTGCCATCGGGCGCAACTACGAACGTCGATCGGATGGCGCCCATAACGGTCTTGCCATACATGCTCTTCTCACCGTACGCACCGTAGAGGTTGTGCACGTCGAGGCCCTCATCTGATAGCAAGGGGAAGGTCAGACCTTCTTTCTCCTGGAACTTTTTGAGCTTGGCCGTGGCATCTTTCGAGATGCCGAGCACGACGTAGCCGGCTGCCTGGAGCGAGGAGAGGTTGTCCCGAAAGTCACAGGCTTGCGTGGTGCATCCGGGCGTCATGGCCGCGGGGTAGAAGTACACGATGACCGATTTGCCAGCGAAATCTGACAGTGAGACGTTCTTGCCGTCTTGGTCGAGCAGAGTAAAAGCGGGGGCGGTGTCACCCTCGACGAGTCGCACGTTTTCCATGAGCCAACTCTAGCCGTCGCGCCCATCACGCTTGTCGACCAATGTCGTGAGCAAGCGTTGCAGGGAGTCGAGTCGCTTCGCACCCTTGTCATCGAGTCGACCCGAAGTGACGGCCTCGATCATCGCGCAGTCGGGTGCTGTCGACAGGTGAGTGCAGCCACGGGGACACTCCTCGGCGATGAGCGCGAGATCACCGAACGCGTCAACCAAGTGGTCGGTGTCGATGTGCCCGAGACCGAAGGAACGCACACCGGGAGTATCGATGATCCAGCCGGTGCTTGTGCCGGAGCCGGCGGGCGCCGAGTAGCGCAGACAAATTGAGCTACTCGAGGTGTGGCGGCCTCGTCCGGTGACCTCGTTGACGCGGCCGACCGCGCGGTGCGCATCCGGCACCAGGGCATTCACGAGGGTTGACTTGCCTACACCCGAATGCCCGACGGCGACGGTCACGTGCCCGACAAGCAGCTTTCCGATTTCGGCGAGCGGAGGGTCATCCGACCGGCTCGTCACGACAATCAAGTCGAGACCCGCGAAGTGCGAAAGAAATTCGCTCGGGTCGGCAAGGTCCGTCTTGGTGATGCAGAGAATCGGAGTGAGGCGGGCGTCGTAGGCAGCGACGAGGTAACGGTCAACGAGCCGCAGGCGTGGCTCCGGATTGGCTGCCGCCACAACAATGAGCATCTGATCGGCGTTGGCAACAATCACGCGCTCGACGGTGTCCGTATCGTCCGCGCTGCGTCGAAGCAGCGTGCTGCGCTCTTCAATGCGCACGATACGGGCCAGACTTCCGTCGACGCCGGTCGTGTCGCCCACGAGTGCCACCCGGTCGCCGGTCACAATCGACTTGCGACCGAGCTCGCGAGCGCGGGATGCGCTCACCAGAACGTCGTCGTCGAGCAAAACCGTGAACCGACCCCGGTCGACACTGATGACCATGCCGGGCACGGCCTGCGCATGTTCGGGGCGAATCTTGGTGCGCGGGCGATTTCCCTTGGGGTTGGCTCGCACGCGCACCTGCGTCTCGTCGAACTCGGGCTCGTCGTCGTCAGACCCGTCGCTCCACCAACTCATGCGGTGGGCGCTCCGACCACGGCCAACCACAGGTGCGGAAACTCGGGCAACGTCTTCGCGGTCGTCGCAATGTTCTCGATGCGCACGCCGGGTACGCGCAGCCCGATGAGCGCTCCGGCCGTCGCCATGCGATGGTCTTCGTAAGTCATCCATTCGCCGCCGTGCAGAGGCGCGGGCACGATGTGCAGACCATCGTCGAGCTCGATGACGTTGCCACCGAGCTTGTTGATTTCGGTGGCCAAAGCAGCCAGTCGGTCCGTTTCGTGGTGGCGAATATGACCAATCCCCGTGATGGTGCTCTCCGTTTCCGCGAGAGCGGCCAGGGCGACGAGAGCCGGTGCGAGTTCACCACCCGTGGTGAGATCGAGGGTGACCCCGGTGATGTGCCCGGTGCCGATTACGGTGACACTCGAGCCGTCGCGGTGAACCGTGGCGCCGAACAGCGGCAACAGAGTGAGCAGGTCGTTGCCCACCTGCGTGGTGGTGTCGGGCCATCCATCAATGGTGACGGACCCACCGGCAACCAGTGCGGCCGCCAGAAACGGAGCCGCATTCGAGAGGTCGGGCTCAATGTCGACCTCCCCACCCGAGATGTTTCCCGGATGCACGACCCACCTCCCCGGCTCGGGCGAATCTGCTTGTACCCCGCGGGATCGAAGCACGTCGAGTGTCATATCGATGTGCGGGATGCTCGGCAACCGATCTCCCGAATGGCGCAGGTCAAGGCCGTTCTCAAACCGCGCTGCCGAGAGCAACAGCCCCGACACAAACTGACTCGAGCTCGAGGCGTCAATCGTCAACTCGCCACCCGTTACGCGACCGGTGCCATGCACGGTGAACGGCAGGGCGCCTCGACCCTCGTCGGAGATGTCGACCCCGAGGGATCGAAGTGAGGAGATGGTGACCGACATCGGTCGACGTCGAGCCCCCGCATCGCCGTCAAATGTCGTCGGTCCGAGAGCGAGGGCCGCCACGGGCGGGAGAAAACGCATGACCGTTCCAGCGAGTCCGACGTCGATGGTGGTCGAACCGATGAGTTCGCCGGGAGTGATCAGCCAATCGGAGCCAAATGCGCCGTCGCCGGGCACCTCGGAGATGCTCGCGCCGAGCGAACGGAGGGCCTCGACCATCAACGATGTGTCGCGCGAATGCAACGGACGCCGCACGAGAGTCGGAACGTGAGCGAGCGCCGCGAGCACCAACTCGCGGTTGGTGAGCGATTTCGACCCGGGCAATTGGAGTCGCGCATCCACCCCCGTGTGGGAAGTGGGGGCCGGCCAGAGAGGAGATTCGCCGTGTGGCACGTCGTTCGACTCGTACGGGTCGAATTCGGGGCGGGAATACGGCGAGGTCAACATTGGTTCTAAGACTATCGGTCACAAAGTTGGGAGCTTTGGATGAGTGCAACTCTCGCAGAGCGCACCGCACTGGCGTTGCGCGATCCCTCCACCCGAATTCGACACGGCGTAGGCTTGACCTCGATGACCACCAACATGGATGACCGGCGCGCGCAGTTCGTCGAGCAAGCGATGCCGCTGATCGACAGTCTCTACGGTCATGCCATGAACTTGACGCGCAATCCTGCCGACGCCAACGACCTCGTGCAAGAGACGTATCTCAAAGCGTTCGGCGCCTTCGATTCGTTCGAGCAGGGCACCAATATCAAGGCGTGGTTGCACCGTATCCTCAAGAACACGTTCATCAACCAGTATCGCAAGCAGCAGAATCACCCGTTCGAGGGACCGCTCGAGGAGCTCGAAGACTGGCAACTGGGCGACGCGGAGAGTCGCACGGCAACATCGAGTCGATCCGCGGAAGCTGAGGCAATTGATCACCTCCCGGCAAGCGCGGTCAAAGATGCCCTGCAATCCATTCCCGAAGAATTCCGCATGGCCGTTTATTTGGCCGATGTGGAGGGCTACTCCTACCAGGAGATTGCCGACATCATGGAAACTCCGACCGGAACGGTGATGAGCCGCCTGCACCGCGGGCGCCGCTTGTTGCGCGAGATGCTCGGTGAGTATGCAGCCGAGCAAGGCATCGGCACAACGACGAAGGGAGGCGCGTCATGACCGACTGCGGTTGTGAGAAAGCGCGCAAGGCGCTCGAAGAGTACCTGCACAACGAGCTGTGCACGGAAGAGGCGAGCGACATTCGTGATCACATGGCCAACTGTGTGGATTGCGCGGATGAGCACCATGTCGGAGTCGTGCTGACCGACGTCATTGCTCGCTCGTGTGCCGAGACGGCGCCGGCCGACCTGCGCAACCAGGTGATGTCGCAGTTGCGCGACATTCAAGCGCACTCTTAGAGAGTAAGCGCCCGCTCGAGAATCGCTGCCGCTTCGACGGCGTGACGCTTCGCGGAACCGGCTGCTGGCGAGGCTGCCGACGGGCGCGAAATGTTCCGAATTGTGCGACCCTTCAGCTGCTTCGACACTTCCAACAGGATGAACGGCCACGCGCCCTGGTTTTCCGGCTCGTCTTGGAACCACACGAGCTCTGCGTTCGGGTACGTCGCAATGAGGTCATTCAACTCGGCCATGGGAGCCGGGTAGAACTGTTCGAGACGAACCACGGCGATTTCCGGGTTGGGAGCCTTGTCCAGCTCGGCCAACAGGTCGTGATACGGCTTTCCGGCTGTGATCACGACGCGGCGCACAGCTGAACGGTCAAGACCCCGTGTGTCGTCGATCACTGGCTGGAAGCTGCCGGTCGTGAAGTCGTCGACATTGCTCGACGCGCCCCGCAAACGCAGCATCGCCTTAGGCGTGAACACGATGAGCGGGCGACGCGGTGTCGCATACGCGTGACGGCGCAACAGGTGAAAGTAGGAAGCCGGCGTGGACGGCCGAGCAACGACCATGTTGTTTTCTGCACACAACTGCAGGTAACGCTCGATTCGCGCGGATGAGTGGTCGGGACCTTGACCCTCGTATCCGTGTGGCAATAACAGCACCACGCCCGAGTTCTGGTTCCACTTCTGTTCAGCCGACGACACGAACTCGTCGATGACCGTCTGAGCGCCGTTAGCGAAGTCTCCGAACTGGCCCTCCCACAGCACCAAGGCATCCTCGCGTTCGACCGAATAGCCGTACTCGAATGCCATGACGGCGTACTCGCTGAGCAGAGAGTCGTAGATGTAGAACCGACCCTGAGAATTGCTCAGGTTCATCAGTGGCAGCCACTCTTGGCCGTTCTCTCGATCATGGAAAACGGCGTGTCGTTGCACGAATGTGCCGCGGCGCACATCCTGACCGGTCAAGCGCACCGGCTTACCTTCGAGCAACACGGAACCGAACGCAAGCAACTCACCGAAGCCCCAGTCGATGTCGCCCTGCCGGCTCATCTCGGCACGTTTGGTGAGCAGCTGCTGCAACTTCGGGTGCACGGAGAAGCCCTCGGGAATGTTGTTGAATGCATCCCCGATGCGGGCAATCGTGTCGGCGTTAACGTGCGGCACGACGGAGGTTTGTTCGGCCACCGGCGCGCTCGTCGTCGGTGCAGCTGCCGATTCCAGGTCGGATTGGGCGACGTGCGTTTCGGCGAATGCCTGCTCGAGCTCCGACTGGAAATCGGCTTGTGCTTTGTCGAATTCTTCCTGCGTGATGTCACGGCGGCCGACGAGAGCCTCGGTGTAGAGGCGACGCACCGAACGCTTGGCTTCGATCAGGTTGTACATCAGCGGCTGCGTCATCGACGGGTCGTCGCCCTCATTGTGTCCGCGGCGGCGGTAGCAGACGAGGTCAATGACGACGTCTTTGTTGAACTTTTGGCGGAATTCAAACGCCAGCTGAGCCACCCGAACGACGGCCTCGGGGTCATCGCCGTTGACGTGCCAGATCGGCGCCTGAATCGCCTTCGCGACGTCGGTGGAGTAGACGGATGTGCGTGATTCGCCGGGCGGAGTGGTGAACCCGATCTGGTTGTTAATCACGATGTGCACCGTGCCACCGATGCGGTACCCCCGCAGCTGCGACATTTGCAGTGATTCGTAGACAACACCTTGGCCCGCCATGGACGCGTCACCGTGAATCAACACGGGAACGGTCGTGAACGAAGCGATGGGGTACGGGTCTTGCTTCGCACGCACGATGCCTTGCAGCACACCGTTGACTGCTTCGAGGTGCGACGGGTTGGCGGCCAGATAGACCGGAACCTGCTTGCCTTCGGGGGAGACGAAGAGCCCTTCCGTGCCGAGGTGGTATTTGACGTCACCGGAACCTTGAACCGACTTCGGGTCGGCTGTTGTGCCTTCAAACTCGCGGAAGACTTGGCCGTAGGTTTTCCCGGCAATATTGGTCAACACGTTCAATCGACCGCGGTGCGCCATTCCAATCGCGACGCCGTCGAGCTCACTCTTTGCCGACTCGAGCAAAATGCGGTCGAGGAGTGCGATGACCGACTCGCCACCTTCAAGACTGAACCGCTTCTGGCCGACGTACTTCGTCTGCAGGAATGTCTCAAATGCTTCGGCCTCGTTGAGTTTTTCGAGAATGCGCATCTGCTCGTCGTGGCCGGGCTTCTCGTAGGGGCGCTCAACCTGCTCTTGAATCCATGCGCGCTGTTCGGGATCTTGGATGTGCATGTATTCGAGACCCACCGTGCGGCAGTAGGAATCGCGCAGGATTCCGAGAATCTTGCGCAGCGGTGCGCTGTTCGTTCCACCGATGCCACCGGTCACGAATTCGCGATCGAGGTCCCAGAACGAGAGGCCGTGATTTTCGATTTCCAGGTCAGGGTGCGTGCGTTGCTGGTATTCGAGCGGATCGATGTCGGCCATCAGGTGGCCGCGCACGCGGAACGAGTTGATGAGCTCCTGAACGCGAGCACCCTTGTCGATGTCGGAACTCTTGTCGACGCTGACATCGGTCGACCATTGAATGGGCTTGTACGGGATGCGCAAGTCGGCGAAAATCGACTCGTAGAAGTTGCGCTCGCCGATGAGCAACTCGTGCACTCTCTTCAGGAACTCGCCCGATCCGGCACCCTGGATGACGCGGTGGTCATAGGTGCTCGTGAGCGTGATGATCTTTCCGATTCCGAGCTTGGTGAGTGTCGATTCGCTCGAGCCCTGAAATTCCGCGGGGTAGTCGAGGGCGCCGGCGCCAATAATGCACCCCTGGCCCTTCATGAGACGCGGGACGGAGTGCACCGTGCCAATGCCACCCGGGTTGGTCAACGAAATCGTGATTCCCTGAAAATCGTCGGCCCCGAGCTTGCCGTTACGTGCCTTTCCCACGAGGTCTTCGTACGCGACGAGGAACTCGTCAAAACTCATGGTGTCGGCTCGCTTGATTCCGGGCACCATCAGCGCGCGCGTCCCGTCCGGTTTCGGCAAGTCGATGGCGATGCCCAACGTGACGTGCGCGGGCGCCACCATCGAGGGCTTGCCGTCGATTTCGTCGTAGTACACGTTCTGGCTCGGCGACTCTTTCAGTGCCTGCACCAGGGCCCAGCCGATGAGGTGAGTAAAGGAAACTTTTCCACCTCGCGTGCGTGCGAGGTGGTTATTAATGACAATGCGGTTGTCAATCATGAGCTTCGCGGGCAGGGCACGCACACTCGTGGCTGTGGGCACGGTGAGTGACGCATCCATATTTGCGGAAAGTGTTTTGGCAAGACCCTTGAGGGTGGTGACGACGTCTTGTTCCTCGGACTCGGCCGCGGAGAACGTAGAGCCGATTACGCGAGCATCGGCCGGAATCGGTGTGGGTTGTGCGGGCCGGGATGTTGTGCGCGCGACGGGTTGGGCGTTGGGATCGGCGTTGGGAACGGTGGGTCCGGATGCCGAGGTGGCGTTTGCGGCGGAAACCGGAGCCGCGGGGGCGCGGCCGGCGGACGAGGCAGCGCTCGCGAGATGAGCACCGTACCGTTCGAGGGTGGGCCACCACGTCTGGTCGACCTGGGCTTTATCTACGATGAACTTCTCGTAGAGTTCTTCAACCAACCACTCGTTCGCGCCGAACTCATCGGCACCGGATTCGGACTGCAACTGCTCCGACACGTGACTATCTCTCTCGTAGAGGCCGTACTGCTGGTGTGGCACATCTGTGGCGAGGTCTGCCGAAAACGCACCTTTTCAACCCTACGCCCAAATCTTTGTCGACGATGCCTCGCGGTTAGCCTTCGCCACCACGGACCCACGCACGGTGACACCCGCGGCCGCAAAACGCGTGCGCGGTAGGATGAGGGTCAAATGAGTGCCGAGTGGGTGTGGTTCTGCGTCGGGCTCGTGCTGACCCTGGGCACGGGAATCTTCGTCGCTGCGGAGTTCGCGTTGGTCAACCTCGACCGCTCCGATCTTGAGGCGCGGCAGGCGCGCGGGGAGCACGGGCTGCGTCTCGTTATCAGCGGCTTGCGACGCACATCCACCCATCTGTCGAGCGCTCAATTGGGCATCACGTTGACGACGTTGTTGACCGGATTCACCATGGAGCCCGCAGTGGCGACAATCGTGTCACCGTGGTTTGACGGCACGCAGCTCAGCGCGACTGCCGTGGGCTCGATCGCCACCATCATCGCGGTCGCATTTGCCACGGCGCTGTCGATGATTCTCGGTGAGCTGATTCCCAAGAATTTTGCCCTCGCGATCCCTCTACGCGTGGCTCAGATCGTCGTGCCGTTTCAGTTGAGCTTTACCGTGATTTTCCGCCCAGTGGTATGGCTGCTGAATGGGTCGGCAAACGGCATCCTTCGCCTGCTGGGGATTACGCCGCGCGAAGAGCTGTCGGCGGCACGGTCAGCGGATGAGTTGGCGAGTCTTGTGCGACGTTCGGCCGAGGCCGGCGTGCTCGAAGAAGACACGGCGACGCTGCTCAATCGCACGCTCGCATTTAGCGAGTTAACCGCGTCCGACGTGATGACTCCGCGTCCGAGAATGGCAGCCCTCAACGCCGGCGATCCCACGCGTGCCGTGCTCGAACTCGCCCGAGCCACGGGATTCTCGCGATTTCCGGTCATCGACGAGACGCTCGATGATGTGGTCGGTATCGTCCACGTCAAATATGCCCTCTCGTTGCCTCGCGAAAAACGAGACGACGTTCCCGTGTCGGCCCTCATGATGACCGAACCATTGCGTGTTCCCGAAACGATGCCCCTCGATTCGCTCATGACGGAACTTCGCGGGCGCGGCTACCAGCTCGCGATTGTTGTCGACGAGTACGGTGGCACCGCCGGTATCGCAACGCTCGAGGACTTGGTCGAAGAGCTGGTCGGTGAAGTGAGTGACGAGCACGACAAGTCTCGCGCCGGCATCGTCTCGGCACGCGGAGTGGTGACGTTCCCCGGCGTCTTGCGACCGGATGAGGTGAAGTCTCAGATCGGACTCGATATTCCCGAAGACGGCCCCTACGAAACGGTTGCCGGGTTCGTGATGAGCGAACTGGGATCGGTGCCCAAAGTCGATGACGAGATTTCCACCGAACAGGGAACTCTTCGTGTGATGCGAATGGATGGGCGACGCATCGATCGCCTGCGATTCACGCCTCATCCTTCCGACACGGGGGTGTCGTCGTGAACGAGTACGCCGGACTGCTCTGGATTTGGGTTCTCCTGCTGGGAAACGCATTTTTTGTGGCGGCTGAGTTTGCTGTGATGGCTGCGCGGCGTTCGCAAATCGAGCCCCTCGCCGATAAGGGTCGTCGCAGTGCCAAGACCGCCTTGTGGGCAATGGAGAACGTCAGCCTCATTTTGGCCACATGTCAGCTGGGCATCACGGTGTGTTCGTTGTTGATTTTGAACGTCTCGGAGCCAGCCATCCATCACCTGATGGAAGTCGCGCTCGCAAACACCGGTCTCGAAGCCGCGACGGTGTCAGCGCTGAGTTTCACGATTGCCCTCGTGCTCGTCACGTTCTTGCACGTGGTCTTCGGCGAGATGGTTCCAAAAAACGCGTCGTTTTCGATGCCCGACCGGGCCGTTCTCGTGCTCGCCGGACCGATTGTCTTCTTGGCGCGACTGTCCCGTCCGGTGATTTTTGTGCTCAACGCCACGGCCAACGGTGTCCTGCGACTGTTCCGTGTGCAACCGCGTGACGAGGCGGCCAGCACGTTCACGCTGGAAGAAGTGGCCACGATTGTGGAACACTCAACGGCCGAGGGAACACTCGAAGACTCGTCGGGTGCCCTGACGGCCGCTTTTGAGTTCACGACCAAGAAGGCGCGAGACATCGCCATTCCGTTCGATCGACTCGTGACGCTCACCACGTCGTCGAGCGTGGCCGACCTCGAACAGGTCGTGGCGAAGCACGGTTTTTCGCGCTACGTGGTCGTCGACGAATCGGGCGACGTCGACGGTTATGTGCACCTCAAAGACATCTTGAGCGCGGATGACGCGTCAGGAACAATGCCCGCGGAGGCGCGCATCCCGGCAAAGCGAATCCGTGCGTTACCCGTGGTGAGCGAGAACATGGACTTGGAGGACGCTCTCGCTCAGCTTCAGCGACTCGGCGTGCACCTCGCTCGTGTGGTCAACCCCAACGGCGTGACCACCGGCGTGCTGTTCCTCGAAGACATCATCGAGGAGCTCGTCGGGACGGTCGATGACGCAACACGGCGGCGCCTCTAGGTGTCGTGGCGACGTCGTGTCGTGGCGACGTTCTGGCGCCACATACGGCGCACCTAGTTTTTCGGTCGCGCCCACTGGTATTGGCCCGGCCAATAGTCAATGTCGGCCCGAAGCTCGGTTGCCGCGCGCAGAGCAAAATGCGGATCACGCAACATCTCGCGCCCGATCATCACGGCGTCAGCCTTGCCCGTGGCAACGATGTCATTCGCCAGATGTGAGTCGGTGATCAGTCCGACGGTCGTGACGGGAAGATGCGAATGCTCTTTCACATACATTGCGAGAGGTACCTGATATCCCGGTCCCACGGTGATTTTGACACCTGAAATGTTGCCCCCGGCGGAGATGTCGGCGACGTCGGCACCGCGTTCCAGTGCCCAGTCTGCGACGATGCTCGTTTCCTGTTCGTTCCATCCGCCGTCGGCCCAGTCGGTTGCGCTGAACCGAATGAAAATGACAATCTCGTCGTCGACGGCGGCGCGCATGGCTTCCGTCACCTCGAGCAGCAGTCGGGCGCGATTCTCTAGCGGGCCGCCGTAGTCATCGGTGCGCTCATTGGAGAGTGGCGACAGAAACTCGTGCAGCAGATAGCCGTGCGCGGCGTGAATCTCGAGAACCTGAAAACCGGCGGACACGGCCCGACGGGCGGCCTGTGCCCACGCATCCACAATCTCGTGAATTTCGTCGACAGTGAGCTCGTGCGGAACATCGTGTCCGGGATAGGCAATGGGGGAGGGGCCCACGGGCGTCCAACCACCGTCGGACAGCGGAACATTTCCGCTCTTCCCGCCGTAGTCGAACGGTGGGGCATCGCTGCCTTTTCGTCCCGCGTGCGCGAGTTGGATTCCGGCGATCGCGCCGCGCGATCTGATGAAGTCGACGATGCGCTTCCAGGCAGCAACCTGATCGTCGTTCCACATTCCCGGGCACCGCGGAGTGATTCGACCCTCAGGGGTGACGCCCGTCGCCTCGGCAATGACGAGCCCCGCGCCTCCGATGGCAAACGAACCTAAATGCGCGAAGTGCCAGTCGCCGACGATTCCGTCTTCGTTGAAGCAGGAGTACTGGCACATGGGTGCAACCCAGATGCGATTTCGCATGGTCACACCGCGCACGGTGAAGGGTTCAAACAAAGCGGGTTGCGTCATGTGAACAAACTATCGTTGAGCATGTGACCTTGCCCACGCCTCACGAGTTCGGAGCCGTCGATGCGCGCGGGATTCTGAGCGCGCCACAGGTTACCGATGACAAATACTCGCGCGGTGTTGTGGGATTTGTTACGGGTTCGAAGGAGTACCCTGGCGCTGCGGTGCTCGGCGTCAATGCGGCCTGCCGCACGGGTGTGGGTCTGGTTCGCTATGTGGGTCCCCGATCGGTGGGCAAGCTCGTTTTGCAACGACGACCAGAGGTCGTTCTCGGCCCCGGACGAACGCAAGCCTGGGTGGTTGGCTCAGGGATTTCCGCGTTGAATCGCACGGAAGCTACGGCGGATTCGATTCGTTTTGCCTTCGACAGCGATGTTCCGATTGTGCTGGATGCGGGGGCACTCGATTTCGTGACCGAACTCGCCGGCTCGCCTCGAGTCATCATGACCCCGCACATTGCCGAGCTGTCGCGACTCATGATTTTTCTGACCGGTCGTGCGACCGAGTGGTCGACGGACATGATCGCCGCAGACCCGCTCGCGGCGGCCGGGCGCGTCGCCGACGAATTGGGTGTTGTCGTAAGCCTGAAAGGACACGTCACTCACATTGCAGCGCCGGTCACGGGTGACGTGCGCACGGTGTTTCAGGTGACGTCACCTACGACGTGGCTGGCGACGGCCGGCACGGGCGATGTGCTCGCGGGAATGATGGGATCCATCGTGGCGACGACCGGCCCGATGTCGCACGCCGAACTGGCGCGATGCGCCGCGACGGCGGTGTACCTTCATGGACGTGCCGCCAACCTCGCCTCGGCGGGCGGCCCGATTGCGGCACTGGACGTGTCGGAGGAGATTCCATCGGTGATTCGAGAGGTACTAACCGCATGACATCCGAAACGCCAGCGTCGGTTCGCGCGTGGTGGACGGCACCCGTCACACTCTGGGGCGGGTTCATTGCCGTGCACCTGTGGGTATCGTGGCTGGGACTGTTCGGACCCGGTTTTCCCCTCGGCGACATCTCCGGGGTCTATACGTTTTGGGCGGGTCACGCCTACGCAGGTGATTTCATCGTGGGCATCACGACACCGTGGGTCTACCCGATCGTGGCCTTGGTGCCGATCCTGCTCTCGGGCGTTCTCGGCATGGCGAATTATGTCGTGGTCTTTCTCGCTCTCGTGACTCTCGTTGACTCGATCGTCTTCTGGTTTCTGATTGGTTCGCAGCGGGATGCGCGCCACGCGGCCGCGGCCTGGTGGTGGCTTGCCCTGCTCGTGTGCCTCGGACCCGTGTCACTCGGTCGAATTGACGCCATTGCAACTCCCATCGCGCTCCTCGGTCTGTTGTTTGTGCTGCGGCATCCGCGCACCGCGGGAGCCCTACTCGCGCTCGCCGCGTGGGTGAAAGTCTGGCCGGCCGCGCTCGTGGGTGCGGCGCTCATCGCCGTACGTGAACGCAAAGCGGTCCTTCTGGGGACGCTCATCGCCTCCGGAGCTGTCGCCGCCATCGCGCTCGTGTTGGGCTCGGGCCTCAACCTGATCAGCTTCGTTTCGCAACAAACCTCGCGGGGCGTGCAGATTGAGTCACCTGCGGCGACGGCATACCTGTGGCAGGCTGCGCTCGGAGTACCGCAGGTGGGCGTGTACTACGACGATCAAATTCTCACGTACCAGATTTCCGCCCCCGGTGTCGAGATTGTCGGAGCGCTCACGACCCTCCTCATGGCCCTGGTCACGATTGGGCTTGTGGCGTTGGGAATACACGGTAGTCGGCGCGGCGCCGACCAGAGAACCGTGTTGTTCGCCCTGGCTCTCGCATTTACGGTCGAACTCATCGTGTTCAACAAGGTCGGCTCGCCGCAATTCATGGGATGGCTCGCCGCGCCTCTCGCGGTGGGTATCGCCTACGGAATGCGGGAGTTGCGCATCCCCGCCATTGTGGCTTTGGTGATGGCAGCGCTCACGCAGGCCATCTACCCATACGGTTACGACGGATTGCTGCGCGTTGAGCCGTTTATGCTCTGGCTCATCACGATTCGAAACCTTCTTGAGTTTGTTTTGCTCGGACTGGCCGTGCGCATGCTGTGGCGTGCCGTCGTGCCAGGGGAGTCAGGCGTCCGCGTCGAGGAGTCGCCGGATGTGACGACCAACAAACTCTGACTCGATCAGAAAAGCGTCGTGCCCAAACTCGCTGTGCAGCGTGACCGTGTCATCACCGTCGATGTTGCCGGGCACGGCACGTGCGATGCGCTGTTGACCGACAAAAGGAAAAAACCGGTCGCTGTCGATACCCAGCACGAGGGTCGGGGCGGTGATCTGGGCGAGCACGTCATCGATATCTCCGCGGTCGCGACCCACGTCGTGTGAGTTCATCGCTTCGACGAGCGTGATGTAGCTGTTGGCGTCAAATCTGCGCGTGAATTTGTTTCCGTGAAAATCGAGATAACTCGCGACCGCGAATCGACCGCCATGACCCAGCGGGCTGATGTCACTCTGACTCGACCGGTCGAACCGCTCGTTGAGCTCTTGCGGCGTTCGAAAGTTTTGGAAGCTGATTCGACGAGCCAGCGCGAGTCCGTGGTGTGGGCCCTCCCCGGCAGATGCTTCATAGTAGTGACCGCCGCGAAAATTGGGGTCGAGCCGAATCGCCTCGATTTGCACGGTGTTCAGCGCGATCTCATCGGCACTCGTGGCGGCAGGCGCGGCCAGCATGCCCAGTCGCGCGACGCGCTCCGGGAACATCAGTCCCCATTCCATGACATGCATCGCACCCATGGAACCGCCGATGACGGCTGTCCACTTCTCTATGCCGAGGTTATCGCTGAGCATCGTTTGGGCCGTGACCTGGTCGCGGATGGTCGTGAACGGGAAACGCGACGCCCACTCGTATCCGTCGGGCGCGAGTGATGCCGGGCCGGTTGTGCCTTGGCATCCGCCGAGCACATTTGGGGCCACCACGAACCACGTGTTGGTGTCGACCGCGAGGCCCGGGCCGACGACCTCGCCCCACCAGCCCTCGGTGCGGTGGCTTCCTCCCGCACTGCCCGTCACGTGACTGTCGCCCGTTAGGGCGTGCAAGATCAGAACCGCGTTGTCGCGGTTCTCGTTGAGTTCACCCCACGTTTCGTAGGCCATTCGCACGTGTGGCAGGTGTCCGCCGAACTCAAAATTCATCGGCCCCAGATTGGCAAATTGGCGATCGCCCGCTGGGTCGCCATCTCGCCAAGCTCCGGTGGCTGGGGGTTTACCCGCGACAGAGCGCACCTGCTCGTCGGTGATAAACGTCGAGGGAAGAACATCCCCGCTACTCTGCCAATCCATCGTTGACTATCTTTGCGCACCGTGGGTGTCGAGGCGGGACTGTTACGCTCAAACCGTCGCTTTTTGATAACAAGAGCGACCTCTTTTGCCGTCGTTTCGACTCCTTGCACGCTCATACCTCGGGATGTGTCATGACCACGCTCACGAAGCCCCGCCGCACGGCGCTCCGCGTGGACATTCAGGTTCTTCGTGCATTCGCGGTCATGGGTGTGGTCTTATTTCATCTCTGGCCCAGTCTCGTACCTTTTGGGTTCATCGGTGTCGATGTCTTTTTCGTCATTTCTGGATTTCTGATTACCTCACATCTCCACTCGGAGAGTTCGAGAACAGGTCGCATCAATTTGCCCAGTTTTTGGGCACGCCGAATTCGACGTCTTTTGCCAGCCGCCTTCGTTGTCATTTTTGTGACATCCGTCGTCGTTTTGATTTTTGCAAGCCAGTCGACGTGGCACGAATTCATTCGACAGGCAGTGGGGTCGACTTTTTACTTCGAGAACTGGATTCTCGCGCTGGACTCCGTTGACTATCTCAACGCAGATAATCAGCCGACGGCTGTTCAGCAGTTTTGGTCGCTCTCTGTCGAGGAACAGTTTTATTTGGTTTGGCCCGTCCTTATCATGTTGGGAACGTGGCTCACCGTTCGCCGAGGAGTAACGTCAACAAATCGTGGCCTGATTTTTCTCCTGGCTGTTGTGGTCTTACTGTCTTTCCTTTGGTCGGGTTGGCTTGCCATTACGGAAAACCCAAGTGGTTACTTTTCCACTTTTTCCCGAATGTGGGAGTTCGGCTTCGGCGGGCTTGTAGCCTTGGCTGTCTCGCGCTTGCGGACCTTGTCGTCACGGTCTTCACTTGTGCTAGTCGTGTCCGGGTGGATATTGCTTAGCGCGAGCGCGGTTCTGATTAGGCCTACCAGCATGTTTCCCGGCTTTATTGCGGCGTTGCCGGTGGTTGGAACTGCGTTGGTGATTGCCGGGGGTATTTCTCGGCAAGCCAATGATGGGACTCGAAGCGTGGTGCATGTTCCTCTTGTGTTTCTGGGTGGTATCTCGTACTCGCTGTATCTCTGGCACTGGCCCGCGATTTTGCTCTACCCGACAGTTTTTGGTGCATTGCCATCCGCCGCCACAAAAGTTGCCATCTTGGTGTGTTGCATCGGGGTCGCTTGGATGTCAACGCGTCTCTTAGAAAGACCACTTCAACGTTGGCATTTACTTACGGCAGCCAAACCTGTTGTCACAATCCTTGCTGCTCTTGTGGCAGCCGTTCTGACGTTGTCCCCGAGCATTGCGGCGTCGCTCAATCTCGATTCGAGAATCGCTTCTGAATCGAAAGTGCGAGAGAAATTGAAACAGAATCCGTGTTTTGGAGCGCAGTCTTTGACACACGGACACGAATGTTCGACGGTCGATTGGCCGCTACTTACTCCCGATCCAGCGCGTGCGGAAGCGGATGTCCCCGTCGAAGCCAACGAATGCAAGACAGACACGCTGGTGCTTTCAGTGTGTCAATTCGGAGAGATTGGCTCGGAAACTCGCGTTGCCCTCGTCGGCGACTCTCATGCCGGACACTGGTTTCCTGCGCTCAAAAAGCTCGCCACGGAGGAGGGCTGGCAACTTGACATTTACCTGAAGTCCAGCTGCACATTCATGATCGGCCAACGCACTAAAGAATTTGAGAACTGCTCGACGTGGAGTCAGGAGGTCGTAGATGCTATTCAATCCGGACCGGCCTACAACTTCGTCATCGTCACTGCGTTAGCCGAAAACCTGTCGAGCGAAGTCGCATCCGGTGCACTGAATGAACATGACGTCATTGTCGATTACCAGCAAACGTGGGAATCGCTTCAAAGATCCGGTACACGGATTGTTGTTATTCGGGACACACCCCACATGAATGAGGGAACTTCATCTTGTGTCGCAAAGGTTTTCAACTCTCGCGCAGGTACGCAATGCGCGTTACCAAAATCGGAGGCCCTAATCTCAACCGACTATGAGGCCCTAGCCGCGTCGCTCTCTGCTCAGGCGATTCTTGTTGACTTTACAGATTTTTTCTGTCCCGACGACTGTCAACCAGTTTTGTTTGGTGCTGTCGTCTACAGCGACTCCCACCACATGACCCAGACGTTTAGTGAAACTTTTGCTTACCCGCTCCGTGATCGTCTGCGAGAGGCGGGAATCATCTTCTAACCGTGGTGCATGCTCAGCGGACCGTCGCCGTAGCGGAGCAGAACGTAGGGCTTCCCGTTGTCCGAAAGAATCGACGACAGAGCAACGCGCACCGATTCGTGCGTGCCCGTTTTTCGCCATTCCTCGATTTTCTCCGTGGGGACCACGACGCGTCGTGATTCTCGCGAGTTCAGAGTCACTTCGTGAGACCACAGTTCACCGCCGTCGGGCGAGATTACTTTCACTCTCGTGGTTCCCGTCGTGGCGGAGTGGTTCATCACGACAACTTGCAGTTCGTCGAGCAGGTTGACGTCGAGTAGTCGCCAGGATTCCCAGGGCTCACGGGCCTGCGGAGCACGTGCCAACATCTGGTTTACTGGCCACACCGCCCCGAAGACCCGGCCGCGGTAGACCTCGATGGAGTGCACGTACATGTAATTGTCGTCATCATCTCGGTAGGAGACCCAGAAGGGGGTCTGCACCGTGAGCGCTTGAATATTCGGCAGGGTCTTGAGGTTGTGCTTCGTCGCCTTAGGGGGGACAACATCGACGACAATCATGCCCTCGGAGTCCAGATCCTCTCCGGCGATGTCACGAATTTCGAGATACAGCTGACCGAATGCGGGAATCGAGAAGGTGCGGTGCGCGAGGAGGGAGCCACGCGAGTCGTAGAGCCACACCCTCGCGTCAACCGGGGTCAGGTCATCCGGAAAAAACATCGAGTAGTAGTTCTGCAGGTGAACCCGACTGCGGATGCCCGCCGTGTTCATGAAATAGTGAGCGAACGCACGGCGGGGAACGAAACCAGATTCGAGAAGTTTTCGGTAACTGCCCTGTGCGACCGGATTCTTCATCAGAGTGCTAAGCGCTGACACGGAGAACCTCCTCGAGTTGGAGTCCCGCTGAATCGGCAAAGAACGTGTCATAGAGTCGGGCGTTTGCTTCAATGCGCCGTTGTCCGCCCCAGGTCGTGAAGTAATACACCGGAGGAAGCGTGTGGTCGCACGCAATGGCTCCCGTCTCGAGGTTCATCGTCATCGAAATCGGTACCAGACCGGAGTCGCGCGAAAGTCCAACGATCATGCCGAGGCCACCTTGCGCGATGAACTCATCGAGGAGATTGTTTTGCACGAGAAGGTCGCGAACACTGACAAACCGGCATGACCACGGCGGAACCGTGACTTCGCCGCGAGCCACCTTATTGCCCGCCGGATCAACCAACCAGAATTCCATGTGGGCAACATCTTCATACTGGATCGACGTGGATGCGTTAATGAGCGCGAAGAGTGTGTCTACCGTCGGCGTCACGATTGCTTTAGGAGCCTGCAACAGTGTCGTGCGGGTCTTGTTGAATCGATCGTCATTTTGCGGCCCCATCTGATACGCCACTCCGGTGATGACCCCCTTAGGTTCCTGGCGGAACTCGATGAAGTCGTCCGAGGAGCTCACGTGAGCCATCAATTCGCCACGCGTCACTGTGACTAACTCCTTGCCGGCGAAACGCGTCGGAACCATGTGTGCGATTCCCAGCATGTTTCCGCGCGGAGTAATCTTCAGCTTCTTGAGAACATCGCGGGTGTCGATCTTGACAATGTCTCCCGGAGTCAGTTCGTGCAAAACGTCCGTTGTCACCACGTGCTTTCCGGAGTTGTCAAAAAATGACAGCGAGAGTTGAAAGTCGGTGGCATAGGGTCCTGTGCGCAAACCATTGTTCACCGTGATGGCGGTTCCGTAGGAGTAGCCACTCAGAATGGGGAAAATGCACGGGCGATAGAACAGTGGATCGAAATCTTCAACAACGTCCGACACGATGAAACTCCTCACGACAACGATATTGTTCGGACTTCAGTCTACGACTCGACTGCGGCGACCCCACGGTCAAACGAGCACGAGACCTCGCTAGCGCACGCGGGGTGCGAGCTCTGGCACGTCTGCGTCGAGCCGATCACGGGCATCGCCCTGCTCGATTGCGTCAAGAATGATGGGGAGAGTCCCGGCATAGGCCGCGCAAATAGTGTCAAACGCAGCATCATCGTGCGCATCCATCACGTTGTGCGTGGCAATCATCAAGACGCCGCGCTTCGACATCTCCTGCATGAACAGAACCTTAAGGTCGGCCACCTCGGCGCCCAAATCGGGGTTCCACACCAAAAACTTCCAGGTGGGGTGCCCCTGCAATGACACGACGTCGGAGGCGCCCGCGGATTCGATTACCTGGTTCACGCGTTCGGTCAACAGCTCACCTCGCGCCGATATACGCGCGAGAACATCGGTGTTCTTGATGCGTTCCAACACGACCTTGGCCGCCGTCAGCGAGAGGAGCTCGCCACCAAATGTTCCCGTGAAGAATGCCTTTTCGAGGACCATCATGTACTCGCGTTTACCGACGATGGCAGAGATCGGGTAGCCATTCGCCATTCCCTTGCCGAACGTCGAGAGGTCTGGCGTGACACCAAAGAATTCCTGAGCTCCGCCGTTCGCAAAACGGAACCCGGTAATCATTTCGTCAAACACAAGAAGAGCGCCGTACTTAGTCGCGAGTTCGCGTACGCCCTCGAGATACCCAGGCTCAGGCCATTCCACGGTCATGACTTCCATGATGATTGCGGCGGTGGGATGTGCCCTCAGGGCTTCTTCCATGGCGCCGAGGTCGTTGAACGGAACAGAGTGCGCCAGCGCAGCAACGTCATCGGGAACGCCAAGGTTGCGAGTGGGTGATGTCCCGATGTACCAGTCGTGCCAGCCGTGGTAACCGCACACCACGACGTGGTCGCGTCCGGTGTATCCGCGAGCGACACGAATCGCCGCCGACGTTGCGTCAGAACCGTTCTTGCCAAATCTCACCATCTCCGCCGAGGGCACCAAATCAACGATGAGTCGTGCAACGTCACTCTCAATGGGGTGCGTGAGAGAAATAGTCACCCCGCGCGGAACCTGAGCGATGACGGCCTCGGAAATAACCGGATCTCCGTAGCCAATGTTGATGGCCGCAAGACCGCTAATGAGGTCGACGTACTCATTCCCGTCGATGTCCCAGATGCGACATCCCTCAGCTCGGTCGCCGTAAAGCGGAGCGATGCCGGCCGGAAGAGTCAGTCGAGACTTGCTGACGGTTTGGGCACCAAGGGGAATGACTTCTTCCGCAATCGCCAACTGCGCCAACGATTTTTCGTAACGATTCGAATCGCGTGCCATCAGTCCTCCTGAGTGACTATTTACTAAGCCCCGAGTTTCGGGCGACCTCGGAATCGGTGCGCGAGAGCACGGGATTATTGGTCACGAGCTCGAGGACATCTCGTTGTCGAAATGCGGGTTTCTGGTCGTAGAGAAGAGAATATACGAGTCTCGCAAACGTCAGGTCGTCGGGCACGTCGACTGTCCAACGTAAATGACTGAGATCGGGTTTTTGCTCGTACGAGTTGAGGGTGAATTCATCGGGCCGCGAATACATGCCCATCGTGACGTGCTCACGCTCCATCTCGCTCAGCGGAAGTTCGCACAGCCGCAGAAATGCGCGGGCGTCGAAGCATTCCACGTCGAGGCCGTCGGGGAAGGTTGGGTGCAACGTGTTGGACGAGTAGTCAGCTCGTTTCGCGAGGTGGTCGTCAATCACTGCGTCGATGACCTCTGGATCCGTGAGCGGGCAATCCGCCGTGAGTCGCACAATCGCGTCGGGTTCCCATTCCTCGGCAACGAGTCGGAATCTTTCCACGACGTCATCGAGAGGTCCGCGTCGAAACGTAATGCCCGCGTGCTGAAGGACATTTGCGAGTTCGTCGTCGCGAGGATCCACACTGGTTGCGACAACTAACGCGTCAATCCTCGTGGATTGTCGAATCCGTTCGATCTGACGAAGAATCATCGGCTCGCCATGAAGGTCCATGAGAACTTTGCCGGGTAACCGCGTTGAACTGAGCCGGGCTTGCAGAATCGCGAGAATCATGACTCCACCTTTGTTGATGGCCATTGACGGGGGTCGAGAACCGCAGCAGGAATCTCTGCGAGCTCGACGTCACTATGGGTTGGCGCCGAAGCTGACGTCCACGCGTCGACAATGTCCTGCAATTCACTCGGTGACTGTACCCCCACGATGACGGCCGAAACATGGGGATGAAACTTGAGCGCGCCGAGCGCAATCGATTGCACGCTCACCTCTCGTCGGGCGGCTTCCTCGCGAAGCGCTGTGAGCGGAGCAGCGAGTGGGGCGAAGAAGGTCGGCAGGGCATCCGGATGCGCAAACACAAGCCCCTGCAGAAAGGCGCTTCGCACGTGAACCTGCACTCCACGCGAAACCAACTCGCTGAGGAGAACCGAGTCGAGCAGACGGACGTCGAAAACGTTTGCCGGGAGTTGAATCAAATCGAGGTCGGGCACGACGTTGAGAGCGTTTTCGAGATCGTTTTCGTCGTAGATGCTGACGCCGATTCGATTGACGGTGCCGGCCTCGCGGGCGTCGCGCAGGATTTCGACGGCGCGCTCGCGACGATTGTCAGAGAGGTCGGACAACTTGTGAAAGAGCACGCCCTCGAGGTGGTCTACTCCCAGCTGACTCATGGATTTTCCGAAAAGGCTCTCGCTCGTGGGAACACTTCCATCGACCGCGAGTGAAAACTTGGTGACATATCGTCTGTTCGCGGACGAGGACATGCCCTCTGGGCTCCAGTCACTCGTCAAGTTTCCTAATCGTTCCTGGGCGGTACCGTAATCCGCAGCCGTGTCGAAAAGCGTGATCCCCGCCCGATGTGCGGTGTCGAGAATCCCTCGAACCACATCGTCGCTCGGCGCTCCGTGAGTGTTCGTTATCCCGTAGTCGACTCCGAAGGCCACCGTGCCGAGTCCGAGCTCAGGCATGGGGATTGACTTTCCCGAGCATGACAACATCGTCACGCGCGCCGGAATTGAGCGAGACCTGGCTTCGGAGGAGGCCTTCTCGAGAAAACCCACAGGTTTCAAATGCACGGATTGATGCCACGTTCGACGCATACGCTCCCGCACACACTTTGGCTAACTTGACGGTGTCAAATGCCCATGCCGTGACGGCCGCGATCGTTTCGGTTGCCACACCCTTCCCCCACCAATCTTTCGAACCAATGAACAGACCAATGGATGCCGTGCTGTGGTGCGAATTGATGGGGCCGAGTTTGATGTTGCCGATGTGTTCGCGAGTGTCGTTCGTCACGATGGCCAATAAATATGAATCGGTTGATGCCAACAGTGAGGTCACGTAATGGCGGAGCTGAAGCAGATCACCCACCGGCGCGAATCGTGTTTCGAGGAACGCCGTTGTGTCGTCATCGGAGAGCCATCGCAAATATGTGTCCGTGGCGAAATCTTCGTCGAGACACACCAAGGAGAATCTCTCCGTCTCAAGCGGCTTCTGCAGAATCACGAGTGGGTCCCGCCGGGCACGAAGGGGCACTGTCGTGCGGGTAAAATCGACACGCTCCATTATCCCGAAAACCTCAGAGAATCATGGCGGGCATGACATACGCACTCACGATTGTCGCCAGTTACGACCCTGCCTACCTGCGCATTGCCGAAAGCCTGGTGCTCGAAGACATCAGGTTGGGACACACGGCTCTCGTTCTCGATACTTCGCCGCTATCGCCCGTGCCCGCTGAGTCGTTTCACCGTCCCACGTTGCACACCTTTGGACTGAGGCATCCCGGGCACGATATCGCGAAACGGATGACGAGTCTCGGCGCTGAGTATCTCGATGTTCGGGACGTGCTGAAAGAGGCGCCTGCGCTGCAGCTCACCGAAACGCATGGAGAGCTCCTGAATATCGCTGTGGAGTCTGCCCTCATCACGTATTACCGAACAGATCGGCCCAACCGCCGCATTCGACGAGTACGGAGAATTGCCGAGGCCCTCTTCCGTGAGGGTGAGCAAATCTACTCCGCGGTGCGGTTTCTGCTGACCAGCCGGCAGGTCGTAAAGATGAACGTGGCAAACGGTCGGTTTCCCGCACAGAAGATGGCCTTTCTTGCTGCTCAAGAAAGCGCCGTGGCGACGGTCCACTTTGAAAAGGGCGAGACTCCGAGTGGCGCCTACGTTCAGCCCTACGCACCACAGAACCGACTGGTGTCTCAAGGTTCGGTGACGAACGTGTTGGCGGGCTTATCCAAACGAGACATCATCGAAACGGCGGACGTCTGGCTCGCCCGCCGCGCTCCATCGACGGCGTCGTCCAACGAGTTCTCGGCCAACTGGGTCAATACGGTCCCGCACGCCGTCGCGCATCGACCGAAGCCACAAATGGCTGTCGGATTCTTCACGTCGTCTCAAGACGAGTTCCTGTTTCTCGGACCCGAGTGGCAATTGCATCGATGGGAATCCCAATTCGAGGCATTCGATGCGCTGCTCACCTACTTCGAAAAACTCGGAGCCCTGTGTTACTTGCGCGTGCATCCGAATCTCGCAACAAAAGCGCATGAGTGTTTTTTGAGGGAGCGAGCCGACCTGCGCTTGCTCGCGCAAAAACACCCGAATCTGATTGTCATCACGCACGACAACCCGGTGAGTTCCTATGCTCTGCTCGACGTTTCGGATGCCGTGGTGGTGTGGGACTCGACGATTGGGCTCGAGGCAAGTGCGCGCGGGATTCCCGTATGGACGTGCGCAGCGTCCCGCTACGGGGAAGTCGCCGACGTGCGCGAAGTTTTTGGTTCTGATGACCTCACAGCGAAGAAAATGAGCCCATGGAAAGTGGATTCGTTTGGCGCCAAGAAGTTCATTGCCTATTTGGTCAAGCGTGACCGAGAGGTCGATCTGTCGAGACCGGGCTGGGAAACGTGGGATGTGAGCCGGCCTCCTCGGGCCGTCGCGTTAGCGGCCCTCCTCGTCTCGGGCGGTAATCCGTCGATAAGGGATGCGATAGCCGCAACGGTCGACGTGTGGCGCCATCGCAGTCGTGAATTTAACCGTGCGAGTCTTCGCGCAAAAAAGCGGAGATAGATCACACAAGCGCGGTCATTGCATCGACCACTCGTGTGGCCCCACGTCCATCAAACGAACTCAGACAGTTTTGCGAGATGGTCCGTCGAAGCTCTTCGTCGCTCAGCAACGAGCGGAGCGCGCCTTCAATCTGAACAACGAGATCCTGCTCGGTCACGCTGGCGGGGTCAATCCCCCAGGCCAGTCCTCGATCCGTGAGTTCGCGCAGGCCCGTCCGTTGATTCTCGACGACGCTCAGCAAGACCGACGGAATGCCCAACGTGCAGAATTCCCACGACGACGTTCCGGCTGCCGACACGGCGACATTCGCTCGAGCGAGCAGCGCGGGAAGATTACGCGTCGGCGTCAGTACCTGAAATCCGGGCCGGTCTTTCGTCAGAGTCATGACCTCGGCGTGCCACGCCGGCGCAGTGACAATGGTTGCGGTCACGGGTGAATCTAGCGCGCAAATCGCTCGGGTCACGGGAACGATGGTGCCCGTTGGATCGCTTCCTCCCATGACTGCAACTACATGCGGGGAGTCTGTCGTGAATTGCCACGGGCGATCGCGACGAACCGAGACAATTGCCGCGCGCACAAGGGCGTACCGTGAGCCTGCGAGAAGTCGGCTTCGAACATCCACGGGCCAGGACAGGTCTTCTGCACCGATGTTGTGATCGAGAAAAAGGTCCGCGTCGATGGAGCGGTCGTCACCGTCGACGATGGCGAGAACCCGTGTCTTGGCTCGGCAGGCGGATATCGCCGTGTCTCGAATCTCATAAGAATCGACAACGAGCCAATCGGGCGCGACTGACCCCACGAGCTCGGTGTCGAGGGAATGTTGTGTGACGTGCACCACCTCGAGGCCCCGCTCATCGACGAGTTCATCGAGCCACGCCACTCCGGAAGTGTTCGTGGCCAACACAACATGATGACCGGCGGATTGGAGTGCTTCCGCAAGTGTGAGGCATCGCATGACGTGGCCTGTGCCCTGTGTTGCCGAAGCATCAGCGCGGAGGAGCACCTTCACGATGAAAATCCTCTCGACGGGTGAATCGTCAGCGACCCTGACACTCCGTCATCGTTTGGTAGGCTCGCATAGTTGTAAATCGGCTCTGAGCCCAATTTTTCGGAGGTTTGGCTTTGTCCATTCTAGAAGGTTCGTCAATCCTCATCACGGGTGGCACCGGTTCGTTCGGTAAGGCCTTCATTGAGTACGCACTCGCGCACCTCAACCCGAAGAAGATCGTGATTTTTTCTCGTGATGAACTCAAGCAGTACGAAGTACGCCTGCGATTCAATCACGACCCGCGTCTGCGGTTTTTCCTCGGAGACATTCGTGACCAGCATCGGTTGATGCGTGCCTTGCACGGTATCGACTACATCGTGCATGCGGCTGCCCTTAAGCAAGTAGACACCGCGGAATACAACCCGTTTGAGTATGTTCAAACCAACATCATCGGATCGCAAAACGTCATCGAGGCGGCCATCGACACGGGAATCAAAAAAGTCGTCGCTCTCTCAACGGACAAAGCGTCGAGCCCGCTCAACCTCTACGGTGCGACGAAACTCGCTGCAGACAAGCTCTTCCAGTCGGCGAATCACTATGCCGCCGGTTATGAGACGCGTTTTTCGGTGGTCCGCTACGGAAACGTCATGGGGAGCCGCGGTTCGGTCATCCCGTTCTTCAAAGAACTCGCTGCCAAGGGGGAGTCGCTTCCCATCACCGATGAGCGCATGACGCGATTCTGGATCACGCTACCTCAGGCCGTGCAGTTCGTAGTCGACTCGTTCGACTCGATGGTGGGTGGTGAGCTGTACGTGCCGCGTATTCCCAGCATGAGAATTCTCGACCTGGTTGAGGCCGTTGCTCCGGGATCGAAAACCCACACGGTGGGAATTCGCCCGGGAGAGAAGCTCCACGAGGAAATGATTTCGGAGGACGACAGTCGCCGCACTCTGTTGCTGAAGGACCGGTACGTGATTCTTCCGACGATTGCTGAGTGGGGATTTGTAGCACCCAAGGGCGAAGAGGTGCCCGACGGTTTCGCGTACCGCTCCGACACGAATGACCAGTGGCTCGACGTTCCCGCGTTGCGTGACCTGATCGAGAAGTTCGCCTGAGCGTGAGCATTCCTTACGGTCGTCAGTCCATCTCTGAGGAGGACATTGCCGCGGTTGCCGATGTGATGCGCACAGACTGGCTCACCATGGGCCCCGTCGTGGCAGAGTTTGAGGCCGCCGTATCCGAGTTGGCCGGCACCCCGGACGCCACAGTCGTGAATTCCGGATCATCGGCTCTCCACTGCGCCTATGCCGCCCTGGGTGTAACGAAGGGCGATGAGGTCATTACGTCACCGATGACGTTTGTTGCGACGGCGGCGACGGCGATTGCCGAGGGCGCGACCGTGCTGTTCGCCGACACGCAGGAAGATACGGGCAACATCGACCCCGCTAGTGCGGAGGCACTGGTGACGTCACGAACGAAGGTCATTGCGGGTGTCGATTATGCCGGGCATCCCGTCGATGCCGACGAACTCATGACCATCGCTCGCGCGAACGGTGCGTATTTCTTAGAAGATGCCGCTCATTCCATCGGTTCGCTCTATCGTGGTCGGCCGGTGGGAAGCCTCGCCGACGTGACAGAGTTTTCTTTCTTTCCGACCAAGAACATGACAACCGGGGAGGGTGGCGCGGTCGTGTCTCCCGATGCGGCAATCGTCGAACGTGCTCGACGATTCCGATCTCACGGTTTGGTGCGTAACAAAGATGAGCAGCGCTATCCCGATGAAGGTCCGTGGCATCAAGAGGTACATGCCTTTGGCCTCAACTACCGTCTGCCCGACGTGCTCGCGGCGATTGGGCTGAACCAAATCAAGCGCATCGCTGAATTCAAGGCTCGTCGCGCGTCCATTTTCGATCGGTACAGCACCGAGCTTGCCGACCTCGACGGCCTCATCCTTCCGGCAAAGCGCGACTACGTCGACCCGATGTGGCACCTGTATCCCATTCGAGTGCTCGACGGTCGTCGACGTGAGGTGTTTGAGTACATGCGTGAGCAGGGCGTGCTGGTACAGGTGAACTACATTCCGGCCTACTGGCATCCTGTGTTCGAGGATTTGGGTTACAAGCGAGGCATGTGTCCGAATGCCGAAACCTACTACGAGCAAGAGATTTCGTTGCCGATGTTTGCCGATCTGAGTGCCGACCAGGTGTCACGGGTCATCGACGTGGTGCGCAGCGCTCTCGTCGCGTAACGACCGTATCGCGCGGAATTAGGAGGAGTTTCGATGCCGTCTCACCATTCTTTCCCGGACCGCGGACCCTTAATCGTGGCCGAGATATCCGGTAATCACAACGGGTCGCTTGCCCGAGCGCTCGACATCGTTCGAGCCATTGCGGATACCGGGGCTCACGCGGTGAAGATTCAGACATACACGGCCGATACCATCACGCTCGATGTCGACAGCCCGGCTTTTCGGATTTCCGGAGGACATGAACTCTGGGCTTCGCGTCGACTCTACGAACTCTACGAAGAGGCGCACACGCCGTGGGATTGGCACGAGCCGATTTTTTCGCTCGCGAATGATCTCGGCATGATGGCCTTCAGCACGCCCTTTGATGAGACGGCAGTCGATTTTCTCGAATCGTTCGATGTCCCGCTCTACAAGATTGCGTCGCTCGAAATCGTCGACCTTCCGCTCATCACGATGACCGCACAGACGGGCAAGCCTGTCATCATCTCCGTGGGTACCGGCTCGATTGCCGAAGTCGCTGAAGCAGTTGCCGCCGCGCGGGCCGGTGGATGCATGGACCTCACCTTGCTCGCATGCACGAGCTCGTATCCGGCACAACCGGATGATGCGAATCTCCTCCGGATGCGCGCCATGGCCGACATCTTCGGAGTCAAAGTTGGCCTCTCCGACCACACCATGGGTCTGGGTGTTTCGGTTGCGGCCGCGGCACTCGGAGCTACGGTTATCGAGAAGCACGTCACGTTAGCGCGCGCCGATGGGGGAGTGGATAGCGCTTTCTCTCTTGAGCCAGCGGAACTCTCTCAACTCGTCGAAGCGTGTGACGCGGCAGTTCGATCCCTCGGCAGTGCGAGCGCCTGGGCGACGTCGGCAGAAAATGAGTCCCTTCGACTTCGCCCCTCGCTCTATGTGGCCGAAGATGTCAAGGCAGGTGACATTGCGAACCTGACAAACGTCCGGTCGGTTCGACCGGCCGGAGGGTTACCTCCGAAGGAAATTGATCGCGTGCTTGGGCGAACCTTTTCGGTGGATGCCACGAAAGGCACTCCCGTCAGCTGGGACTTGTTCTAGTTCGCTCGTTCGTAGTGGCCGACGCCATTCGCGGACTCGGTTAGCACGAAGCCCGCTTTGGTGAAAAGGGCTACGCTCGCCACATTTGAGTCGCGAATGCGGGCCGTCACCCGCGCGACGCTCGGAAAGTCGTCACTGAATTGACGAATCGCACTACTCAATCCCTCGAAGCCAAATCCGCGTCCTCGAGCGAGGGGGTTAACGTTGATGCTCACTTCGGCCTGATCCCCGGAGTCATCGAGATCAAATCGAACCATGCAGACAGGTTCGACCGTCTCATCGCTGAGATCACCTTCGCAGATGTAAATCTTTCGTTGGGGGTTGGCCATGGTTGCAGCGAACCAGCTCTCATGGTCCGACCAGTTCACTTCTTCTGTCGACAACGAGACGGAGCGAGTGGTGGGGTCATTTCGCCACACGAAGATGTCGCTCGAATCGTCTGAGGTGGCGTTGCGCACAATTAGACGCGGCGATGGCATGGGGCGATTATCGCATCCGAGTGCCCTCTTGATGGTCTGTTAGCGTTGACTTTCGTGAAGGCCCTCTTTTTTTCTCCGTTTGCGAATATCTGGGATCATTCGTTTCCGGAGGGGCTGGTCGCGGAGGCGGTGCGAGAGCGAGGTTTCAACGTCGCGATGGTGCGCTGCGACGGGATTTTTGAATCATTTTGTGTCGCCATGTCCGCTTCGGGGCTTACGGCACAAGACGCTCTCGCGAAGAAAAAGCAAGTGTGTGGCGCGTGCCGAAAGCGGCGTGACGTTCTCGACGAGACCATGAATTTCCCGTCGATGCAGCTCGAGTCATTTCTCACTCCCGACGACTATCGAGAAGCCGAGGAGATCTCTTCTTCGGTCGCGCTGGAAAATTGGCCAGAACTGGAAATCGATGGCGTGCCCATTGGGCGTTATGCCGCGTACGAGTTTCTTCTCAACTACAAGATATTGGGAACGTCCATTCCCGAGAACCTGTTTCCTCTGTATCAAAATCAATTGCGCAATAGCGTGCTCGCTTTTCGCGGCAGTGAACGGATTCTCGCGACAGAACAACCTGACGTCGTCCTCACGTACAACCGTCTCTACGGTGTGAATCATGCGTTTCTCGTGGTCGCGGAACGTCGCGGAATCCCGACCTACTCACTTCAAGGTGGAGGCCACGTCACGCATCGCGCCGAGACAATGACGATGTTTCGTGATAGCGAAACACTGTTCGGCGTGTTCGACAGCGACAGCTGGCGAAGATTCAAAGGCGAACCCATTGATGAACGACAAATGAGTCTGGTGAACTCGCACTTTGACGGGGTCATGGAGGCGAGCAGTGCCTTCGCGTACTCGAGTGCGTTTCAAGCTGCCGAGCCGAACGCTACCCGGGAGCGCTTCAACATTCCCGCAGATGCGCCCGTGCTGCTCATCCCCATGTCGAGCGAAGATGAGCTCAATGCGGCACAGCTCGCCGACTTACTTCCGGACACGTCGCATCTTCCCAACCTCTTTGAGAATCAATTCGAGTGGATCCGCTACCTTTTCAACTTCGCAACCACGAGACCTGATTACCGGTTCATCCTGCGACTTCATCCGCGCATGTTTCCGAATAAGCGCGAGAATGTCGTCGCACCTGTCGTCGAACGAGTAATGAAACTTATTGAGGACGCGCCGGAGAACGTTGCGATCAATATGCCCTCGGATGACGTGAGCATTTATGACCTGGTCCAGATTGTGGATGTTTTGCTGGGCTACCGTTCCAACGTCGGTGCCGAGTTTGCCGCGTTTGGGATCCCAGTTGTGGTGCCGGCGAACAAGGACTTCTTTACGTATCCGTCCGAAATCAATCGCACCGGGTACAGCGAAAAGGAATATGCGCGACTGATTGACGATGCTGTCGGCGAAGGCTGGTCCATTGAGAACATGCGCATCGTCTATCGCTGGCTGGCCTTCTTGTTTACTCGCATCGCTGTTGATTTTTCGGATTCGGTGTCAGCGCAGCCGAGTGCCATTCGCCCAAAAAAGCCCGGATTTCGGTTGTGGCTCTGGCGCAAGATGGTCTTCTTCATCATTCAGTTCGGCCCACTGATTCGCGAGCGCATTGCTCTGCGTGGTCGCACATCTTCTGACGAAGCGAAAGACATCTTTGCTGACGTGATTGAGCATGGACGATCAAACCTTGCCGACTCAATTGTCTGGAAGCACTCCACGACGTCGCTCGATCGCGAGACTCAGATGCTCCGCGAACGCCTCGGCACTCTCGAGAAAGATCGATGGGGCAACTTCGTGAGCGAAAAGTCGCTCGCCGCAACCGTTTCTGCCTACTTGGCCACCTCGGCGCGGTAGCCGGGAAAAGAGTTGTCCCGTTCACACCGGTTGGCGTGAACGGGACAACTCCCATATGAGGGTTTCTAGGAATGAGTCAGCAGAACCCGGAGGTCTAGGACGCAACCTTGGCGGCTGCGGCGAGACCAACCTCGAGATCGGCCTGGAGGTCGGCCACGTTTTCGATGCCGACCGACAGGCGCACGAGACCGGGCGTCACTCCCGTGGTGAGCGCCTGCTCGGGGGTGAGTTGCGAGTGCGTCGTGGACGCCGGGTGGATGACCAGCGAGCGCACGTCACCGATGTTCGCCAGGTGGCTGAACAGCTCGAGGCTGTCGACGAATGCCTTACCGGCCTCGACACCGCCCTTGAGTTCGAACGACACGATGGCGCCGACACCCTTCGGGGCATACTTTTGACCGGCCGAGAACCACGGGCTCGACTTGAGTCCGGCGTAGTTGACCGAGGCAACCTGCGGGTGCTTTTCGAGCCACTCGGCAATTGTTTTGGCATTCTCGACGTGGCGTTCGATTCGCAGCGACAGCGTTTCGATGCCTTGAATGATCTGCCATGCGCTCGCAGGAGCAATCGACGAGCCAAGGTCGCGCAGCAGTTGAACGCGAGCCTTGATGATGTACGCAATGGCGTCACCAAGAACGGTCGTGTAGCTCGCTCCGTGATACGACGGGTCGGGCTCGGTCAGACCGGGGAACTTCTCCACGTTCTTCGACCACGCGAACTTACCGCCGTCGACGATGACACCGCCGATGACCGTGCCGTGCCCGCCGAGGAACTTGGTTGCTGAATGGATGACGATGTCTGCGCCGTGCTCGAGCGGACGAATCAGGTACGGCGTTGCAATCGTGTTGTCGACGATCAGGGGAACGCCGTTCTCGTGAGCAACCTTCGAGACGAGTTCAATGTCCAGGATGTTGACCCGCGGGTTTCCGATTGTCTCGGCGAAGAACAGCTTCGTGTTCGGACGAACGGCACGTTGCCATTCGTCGGCGTCATCCTGATTCTCGACGAACGTGACGTCGATACCGAGTTTTGCCAACGTGTACTTGAACAGGTTGTACGTTCCACCGTAGATCGATGACGACGACACGATGTGGTCGCCGGCTTGCGCGATGTTGAGCACCGCAAACGTTTCGGCAGCCTGGCCCGACGACACGAGGAGGGCCGCGGTGCCGCCTTCGAGAGCGGCGACGCGCTGCTCGACGACATCTTGCGTGGGGTTCTGGATACGCGTGTAGATGTTGCCGAACTCTGCGAGCGCGAAGAGGTTTGCGGCGTGCTCCGAGCTGTTGAACACGTAGGACGTGGTCTGGTAGATCGGCGTGGCCCGAGCGTTGGTCACCGGGTCGGGGCTTGCGCCCGAGTGAACCTGCTTGGTTTCAAATTTCCATTCGGCGGGGTTGGTCATGTTGTGCTCCGTGAACTTGGTGAGTGAGATGGTGGTTGTTGTGGTCTGATAGGCACCGTATTCCGCCAGTCATCGCCTGCTCAACGTTGCGAGTAACACTCGGTAATAGAAGCGATTGAGTACCCTTGTCGCATGGCAGACAAGAAGGTCCCTCGCGACACGTCAAAAGACGCTGCGGCTGCGAATCCGGAAACGATTCTCGACACCATTTTGGATGTCCGTTCGGCTCGGGAAATTCGCTGGGACAACGCGACAACCTGGCCCATGATTGTGCTGTCGTTGGTTTTTCTCGTGGCGTATTCGGTCATGATTCTTGACGATCAGCCGTTTCGTGGTTCGGTCGACCTCGTCATTTTGGGCATCATTACGGTGACCTATGTCGCATTCATCGTTGACTATTTCGTGCGAATGCACCTGTCGGAGCACCGCATTCGATTCGTGCGAAACAACATCATCGACTTGTTTTCTCTCCTCATCCCCCTGCTACGCCCGCTTCTGCTGCTGGAGTATCTCGGTCGGATTCGAATCTTTAGCGGCGCGTCCGGTGCGTCGCTGCGTGCACGAATCACGATTTATGCGGGTGGTTCCGCTGTCCTCTTTATTTACGTGATTTCGTTGGCGGTGTTTGCGTGCGAACGACATGCGCCGGGTGCCACGATCGTGTCGTTTGGCGATTCGTTGTGGTGGGCAATGTGCACGATTTCGACCGTGGGCTACGGCGACATGGTTCCGGTGACGGTCCCGGGCCGGATTTTTGCCGTCATGCTCATGCTCGGTGGAGTCGCCATCGTGGGTGCGGCGACGGCGACGATCGTGTCCGCGATGAATGAACGCGTCGTCGTGGCCCGCGCTCGTGCCGAAAATGGTCGCCGGCACGCCGAAGCGAAGAAGGCGCCACGCGCCCAGTGACGCACGTTCGTTTGCTCGATTGGTCGCTTGACGAACTCGTCCGCCGCGGAGAAATCGACGGTTCGTGGCTGGATGCCCTCCGACCCGTCGAACCGCACCTCGAGACTCTCGCGCACACCCTGTCGGGCACCCCGTTCTTGCCCGATTCTTCTCACGTTTTTCGCGCGCTGCAGACGCCACTCGATGCTGTCGTCGTGCTCCTCCTCGGGCAGGACCCGTATCCCACGCCCGGTTACGCGATGGGTTTGGCTTTTTCGGTGCCGGCCGATGTGCGACCCCTCCCGGGTTCGTTGCGAAACATCTGTGCCGAGCTCGTTTCCGACCTGGGTGGTGTTGTTCCTGCGACCGGAGACCTGACACCGTGGGTTCAGCGCGGGGTGATGTTGCTCAATCGCACACTGACGGTGTCGCCCGGGAGTTCCGGATCTCACGGTCGTCTCGGGTGGGACGTCGTGACACATGCGATTATCGCGGCACTGGCCGACCGCCCGGCGCCACTGGTCGTGCTCGCCTGGGGTCGGGTCGCTCAGGCTGCGGTGGCTCCGTTGGCGCAGCGCGAGAAAGTGCGTGTGATTGAGTCTGCGCATCCGAGCCCACTGTCCGCTTCCCGCGGGTTTCTCGGGAGCAAACCCTTTAGCCGGGCGAACGATGCGCTCATCGAGCTCGGAGTGGAGCCCGTCGATTGGTCGCTCTAACGCGTGGATCGGACCGTCGCGCGACCGATGGAGTGGTACGTGACGCCTTTCTTCTTCATGTCTTCGGGGACAAAAAGGTTTCGACCATCAAACACCGTGCGTGTTGACAACACGTGCGCGAGCTGCTTCAGGTCGGCGTTGCGAAACTCGGCCCATTCGGTCACGATGATGAGTGCGTCGGCCCCGGTGAGCGCCTCGGTCGACGACGCGGCGAAGGTCACGAGTGGGTGCGAAACAACCTTTTTCGTCGCCTCCATCGCCACCGGGTCGTACGCAACGACCTTGGCGCCGCGTGAGGTCAGGTCGCTGATGAGTTGCAAACTCGTCGCCTCACGGATGTCGTCGGTGTTGGGCTTGAAGGAGAGACCCCACACGGCAAAGGTCATGTCGGCGATGTCGCCATATTCGGCCAGCACCTTTTCGGTGAGACGGCTCTTCGCCGCGGTATTGACGGCCTCAACGGCCTCGAGAATTTTGAGTCCGGGGAGGCCGGACTCTCGAGAGGTTCGAATGAGTGCCTGGACGTCTTTCGGGAAACAGGAACCGCCGTATCCCACACCCGCATTGAGAAATGCATTGCCGATTCTCTGGTCGCTACCGATACCACGGCGAACATCGTCGATATTTGCACCGACCTGCTCGGCGAGAACCGCGAGTTCGTTCATGAAGCTGATGCGCGTGGCGAGCATGGCGTTCGCCGCGTACTTGATGAGTTCGGCGCTGCGCACCGAGGTCACGTGCAAGCGACTCGGATCCGAGAGCAGGGGCTTGTACAGCAGTCTCATGGCCTTGATCGACTTTTTGTCTTCGCTACCGATGACAACGCGGTCGGGGTTCATAAAGTCATCGATGGCAGCGCCCTCTTTGAGAAACTCCGGATTCGACACGACCGAGTAACCAAAGTCGGCACCCCGTTCGGTCAGAATGCCGGCAATGATGTCGTCAACCTGCGCGCCCGTGCCGACGGGAACGGTGCTCTTATTGATGACGACGCCGTAACGATTCATCGATCGCGCAATATTGGTGGCGGCGGCGTGTACATACTGGATGTCGGCGGAACCATCCTCGTTCGGGGGAGTGCCCACCGCGATGAAGTGGTAGTCACCGTGCACCGCGGCCTCGGTCGGATCGGTTGTGAAGCGCAGGCGCCCGGCCGCAACATTTCGTCGGACGGTCTCTTCGAGCCCGGGCTCGTAGATGGGCACGTGACCCGATTGCAGCGACGCAACCTTCGCCGCATCGATGTCGAGGCACACCACGTCGTTGCCGAGATCCGCCAGACACGCGCCGGTCACGAGTCCGACATAGCCCGTCCCGATGACTGAAACTTTGAGGTCCACCTGATGCGCCATTTCTCGAAACTTGTGGCGCACGTGGCGCCGGACCGCTTTAGGCTACCGTAGGTTCCTTTTCCCATTTTTATAGAGCGAGACGGTGCGCGATGCTCGAGTCGGAGTACATGAAACCGCGGCAATTGCCCCGGCATTTGCAGCCCGCACCTGCACCCGAACGACCCTTTTCGTTCACGATTCGGGATGCGCGCGCCGAAGATCTGCCCGACGTTCGCGAGATTTACAACCACTACGTGCGCAACAGTGTTGTCACCTTCGACGAGGACGAAATGTCACTCAAAGAATGGCGCGCCAAGTTCGCCTATCTCGTCAAGCTCGACATGCCGTTCATCGTGGCCGAGTCACCCTCGGGGCAGGTCTTGGGTTATGCGCTCGTCACCCCGTGGAAACAGAAAAAGGCCTACCGCTACACGGTCGAGAATTCGATTTACCTTGGTCCGGCCTCTACCGGCAAGGGACTCGGTCGTGCGCTGCTCGCCGAATTGCTCGACCGCTCGTCGGCGGCCGGAATCAAAGAAGTCATCGCGGTGATTGCTGATTCGGGAGCCGAAGGTTCCATCGCACTCCACGAGCACTTCGGGTTCGAAGAAGTCGGACGCATGGGCAAAGTTGGATTCAAGTTCGGTCGCTGGCTCGGCACGGTGCTCCTGCAGAAGTCGCTCAAAAAACCTCGAACCAAGAACGCTTAGCGACCCTCAAATACCGGCGGCACCTTCGTCAGGTAACTCTCGAACGCGATGGCCGCATCGCGCGAACTCATGAGCTTCACCAACTCCGGTTGTAGCGCGCCAATCGCGGTCGCCTCGGATGCCCGTGCGGCGAGTCGGGCATTGCGCAGCGTTGCGGCCACCGCGAGCGGTGCCGCGCTCGCGATGCGGCTGGCAATCTCGAGTGCTCGCGCCTCGACCTGCTCCGTCGGGACAACGTCTTGCACGAGCCCCATGCGGTGCGCCTCCGGCGCATCGAAGGTGTCGCCCGTGAGCATCCAGCGCATAGCATTTCCCCATCCGCACCGAGAGGCAAAGCGCAGGGTGGCGCCGCCAAACGGAAGTATTCCCCGCTGCACTTCGAGTTGAGCGAAGGAGGTGTTGTCTGCGGCAACAGCGACGTCGGCCGCCAGGATCAGCTCGATGCCGAGAGTAAAACAGGTGCCTTTCACGCCGATCACGACGGGCTTGGACACAGGAGTGGTCGCCACGCCCCACGGGTCGATGCCACCCTCGGGGACCATGTCGAGTCCGTTGGCTGTCAGTCGTGGCGTGATATCGGCCAAGTCGAGCCCGCCCGTGAAGTGGTCACCCTCGGCGAGGACAACGCCGACTCGCAGTGCGTTGTCGGATTCGAGCTGCGCAAATGCGAGTGACAACTCGGTCAACATTTGCATGTCCGCGGCATTGCGCTTGTCAGCGCGATTGAGCCGCATCACGAGCATGTGTCCGTCACGGGAAATGAGCACGCGATCAGCCATGGTTGTCTCCGAGATTTTCATTGACCCGGTGAGCAAGTCGCTCAGCGAGGGCCTCCTGCCACGAGCGCAGCGGACCTAATTCCATTGTTGCCCATGCCTGATGGCCGAGTACAGAGTAGGGCGGGCGCGGGGCGGGGCGAACGAAATGTGACGAATCGGTTGGCAGGATTCGCAGCGGATCTTCGCCCGTCAATTCGCAGACTCGCTGCGCGAGTTCGAACCACGTGGCCTCTCCCGAATTGGTGGCATGAAAAATTCCCGCGGGGACGTTGGCCGCCACCATGTCGGCGATGCGCAATGCAACGTCTCGCGACCACGTCGGTTGACCGCGTTGATCATTGACAACACTGAGGGTGTCGCGTTCACCCAAGAGTCGCAGAATCGTGTCGACAAAATTGGGGCCGTGCGCTCCATAGAGCCAGGCCGTTCGCACGATGGCCGTTCCCTCGGCGTGTGCCTCGAGTACCAGTTCTTCACCGGCCGCCTTCGTCCGACCGTACGCCGAGACCGGGTCACGTGGGGTGTCTTCCGCATAGGGTGTGTGTGCGCGACCATTGAAGACGTAATCGGTCGAGAGGTGGATCACGCGTGCGTCAACGTCGCGTGCGGCAAGGGCAAGGTTGTGGGCACCGCGTGCATTCACTCCGAATGCCTCATCTTCGTGTGACTCGGCGTCGTCCACCTTCGTGTAGGCGGCGCAGTTGATCACCACGTCGTGCCCCGTCACGGCGGTGCGCACCGCGGGCGCATCTTCGATGTCGAGGTCGGTACGAGACAAGGCCGTCACCTCGTGAGCCGAAAGCACGTCAACGAGGTCGGTGCCCAACATGCCGGTCGCACCGGTGATGAGAATACGGGCCACGATTAGCTCAGGGCGGCCCGAGCCTTCAACGGCTCCCACCAGTCGCGGTTATCGCGGTACCACTGCACCACCTCCGCCAATCCGTGCTCGAAGGGCACGAGCGGTTCGTAACCCAATTCCGTGCGAATCTTGGTGATGTCAACGGAGTAGCGCAGGTCGTGACCGAGACGGTCGGCAACATGGTCTACGTAGGACCAGTCTTTCCCCGTCGCGTCAAGCAAGAGCTGGGTCAATTCTTTATTCGTCAACTCGGTGCCACCACCGATGTTGTAGACCTCGCCCGGCCGCCCATTGGTGAGCACCAGCGCGATGCCCCGACAGTGGTCATCCACATGTAACCAGTCCCGCACGTTGGTTCCTTCGCCGTACAGCGGAACATGTCGGTCATCAATGAGATTCGTGACAAAGAGTGGAATGACCTTCTCCGGAAAATGGTAGGGGCCATAGTTGTTGCTGCATCGCGTGATCGAAATGTTGAGACCGTGCGTGCGGTGATACGCGCGCGCGAGCAGGTCGGAACCGGCTTTCGATGCCGAGTACGGCGAGTTCGGTTCGAGCGGCCAGGTCTCGGGCCACGAGCCCTCACTAATCGAGCCATACACCTCGTCGGTCGACACGTGGACGAATCGCGCGAGCTGATGACGAAGTGCCGCGTCGAGCAATCTTTGGGTGCCGACCACATTGGTTTCGACAAAAACCGACGCGTCGCGAACCGAGCGGTCGACGTGCGACTCTGCCGCAAAGTGGACCACGGCATCTACGTCGGGGAACAGTGTGTCGAGCAAGTCCGCGTCACGAATGTCGCCATGAACCAAGGAGTATCGCGGTAACTCGGCAACGGAAGCGAGGTTGGCGAGATTGCCCGAGTAGGTGAGTGCGTCTAAGACCACGACATGCGCACCCTCGAGACCCGGATACGTGTCGGTCACCACCTTGCGAACAAAATTGGACCCGATGAACCCGGCCCCGCCGGTGACAAGAATTCGCACATCCAAATTCTAGTCGCGGGCTAATCGATAGGCTTGGCGCGTGCAAATTCGAGAACTGACCATTGCGGGTGCCTTCGAGGTGACGCCACAACAGTTCGTCGACGACCGCGGGCTTTTTCTCGAAACCTATCGATTCGACGCCCTCGCGGAAGCCGTTGGGCACGCCATCGACGTGCGACAAGTCAACACGTCCGTCTCACGTAAAGGCGTTGTGCGCGGCATCCATTTTGCGCAGGTGCCCCGCGGTCAGGCAAAGTACGTCACGGCCACGCGCGGTGCGGTGGTCGACTACTGCATCGATATTCGGGTTGGTTCGCCTACGTTTGGCCAGTGGGATGCCGTGCGGCTCGACGATGTCGATCGACGTTCCGTCTATTTGCCGGAGGGACTGGGGCACGCTTTTGTGTCGTTGACCGATGATTCGACCGTGACCTACCTCGTTTCCGACGTTTTTCAACCCACTCGAGAACACGGCATTAGCCCACTCGATCCGCGCATCGGACTCACCTTTGAGTTACCCGCTGAAGAGCTTGTTTTGAGCGACAAGGATGCGAACGCACCAACCCTGGCCGAGGCCGAAGCCCTGGACCTCCTGCCTCAGTACGATGACTGTCTCGTGTGGTACGCGAGTTTGAACACGGGAAAGTAGACCTTCATGCGCGGGATTATTCTGGCCGGCGGATCTGGCACACGGTTGTGGCCCATCACCAAGGGTATTTCTAAGCAGCTCATGCCCATCTATGACAAGCCCATGGTCTACTACCCGCTGTCGACGCTCATGATGGCGGGAATCAACGAGGTGCTCGTTATCACGACACCGGAGTACAACGATCAGTTCCGTGCCCTGCTCGGTGACGGGTCGGCGTTTGGGATGCACATCGACTATGCCAGCCAGCCGTCTCCCGATGGGCTGGCTCAGGCGTTTATCATCGGCGAGGATTTCATCGGGGATGAGTCGGTGGCGCTGGTGCTCGGTGACAACATTTTTCATGGCGCGGGACTCGGTGGGGCGCTTCGCGGCAACGCCGACATCGAGGGGGCTCTGATCTTTGCGTATCACGTCGCCGAGCCGAGCGCATACGGAGTGGTCGAGTTTGATGACAATTTCCGCGCGGTGTCCATCGAAGAAAAACCAGCACACCCGAAGAGCAACTTTGCCGTGCCCGGACTCTATTTTTATGACAATCAGGTGGTCGACATCGCCAAGGGCATCACGCCGAGCGCTCGCGGCGAGCTGGAAATCAGCTCGGTCAATGACCACTATTTGCAACAAGGCAACCTGTCGGTTCAGGTTCTCGATCGCGGAACAGCCTGGCTGGACACGGGAACATTCGAGTCCATGATGCAAGCCAGCGAGTACGTCAAGGTCATCGAAGATCGTCAGGGCCACAAGATCGGATGCATCGAGGAAATCGCCTGGCGCAACGGATGGATTTCGTCCGCGGAGTTATCGAGGCTTGCGGCCCCGCTGGAGAAAAGTGGTTACGGTATTTACCTGAAACGGCTGGCCGCTTCGGGTGATCCGAAGGCATGGTGACGTGAGCGAAGCACTTCGCACGCGGGGTCGAGTGCTCGTCATTACGGGTGATCCGATTGCCCCGTGATGGCGGGTCCGGGGATTCGGGCGTGTGAACTCGCTCGCGTGCTGTCGGCATCGATGGATGTGCGGGTTGCCTCATTGGCAAGCGTCGCTCCGGTGAATTTGGGCGTTGACGTTGTTGTCGCTCACCGCAGGTCGTTGGTTCCGCACGTGGCGTGGGCCGATGTCGTCATCGTGCAAGGTTTTGTTTGGGGATTGAATCCGTGGATTTCCCGAACCAACAAGATCATCATCGCCGACCTTTACGACCCGATGCATTTTGAACATGTGGAAGACGTTCGAGAACGCGATGCGCGAACGGCAACTCAACAGGTGGAGAGCACCATTGCCGCTCTCACCGGGCAATTGCGTCGCGCCGATTTCTTCATCTGCGCGTCGGACAAACAGCGTGACATGTGGCTCGGCCATCTCGCCGCCGTCGGTCGAGTGAACCCTCTCACCTATGCGGATGATGACACATTGCGCAACCTCATCGACGTGGTTCCCTTTGGAATATCGGATGAAAAATTTGCCGCCACGCGACACGGGATCAAGGGCGAGGTCGACGGGATCGGACCTAACGACAAGGTCGTCCTCTGGGGAGGCGGAATTTACAACTGGTTTGACCCGCTCACTCTCATCCGCGCGATCACTTGCTGACGAACTGGGACTTACGAACCGACACGTCTTTTTCAATGACACGTGGGTGCCCTACTCTGAACGGGCAAATTATCTGGCCGATGCCGACCTCGGGGTGAGCACACACCTCGAGCATCTCGAAACTGCATTTAGTTTCCGCACTCGGATTTTGGATTATTTGTGGGCGGGCCTCCCGATTGTGTCCACCGCGGGCGATTCGTTTGCCGAAATCATCGCATCATCGGGCGCCGGCATTGTCGTGCCCGAGCGCGACGTCGATGCGCTCACTCGGGCGATGGACTCGTTGTTGTTCACCGCGGCCGGACTCGGTGCGGCGCAGGCGGCCAAGAAACTTGGTTCAACGTTCCACTGGGCGACCGTCGCGCAACCACTCGTGGCGTATTGTCTCTCGGTGACACCGGCGGCAGACCGGCCTGTCCTTGGGCGTGCTATTCCGACTCGTTTTGTGAGACCGAGCTGGCTCTCGGGAAAAATACGCGGCGCACGGACGATGTGGCGTAACGGGGGAATCCGCGCCGTCACCCGCCGATTATCGGGGAAGTAACCGCTTCTTGACCAGCGCTGCCGGTAACGTGGAGGCATGAAATTGCCACGGTGGTTCTCTCGCGTGCGCTGGATGATTCTTCTGCCAGTTGTCGTCTTCTTGGGTCTGGGCGCCTGGGCTTTTGCATCACCTATTGGCGCTAGTCCCGATGACGACTTCCACTTGGCGAGCATCTGGTGTGCCGGGGGCGATCGGCCGGGATTGTGCGCTCCTGGCGACAAGCCGGGTGAACGCCGGCTCGATTCGTCTCTGATCAAGGCTGCGTGTTACGCCACCGACGTCACGATGACGCCGCAATGCCAGAGTTCACTCTTCAAAGCCGACACTCCGACCGTTTCGACATTCCGTGGCTCGTTTTCGAGCAACTATCCCCCGATTTATTACTCGGTGATGAACTGGTTTGCGTCGCCCAACATTGAGGTGTCGGCGATTGTCATGAGGTTCGTGAACATCCTCTTCTTCATTGGGTCGGCGGTGGCACTCTGGTTCCTGTTGCCCCGAGAATTCCGGAGAACTCAGCTGGTCATGTGGGCGGTGACCTTGGTGCCGCTGGGGTTGTTCATCATCGCGTCGAACAATCCCAGTGCATGGGCGATCACGGGCGTTCCGACCGCATGGTTCGCGCTCTTTGGTTTCTTGCAGAAACCATCGGATGATGTGGAATGGTCGCCCCGGCGCATTGGCCTTGGAGTGCTTTTCGCGCTCGAGGCATTTCTCGCGTCGGGTGCACGCGGCGACGCGGCCATCTACACAATCCTCGGTTCTCTCGTCGCTATTGCCCTGACCTGGCGACGATCTCGAAGTTACGCCTACGCGCTGATCCTTCCGGCAGTTCTGGCTGTTGGATCCGTGCTCTTCTTCTTGCTCTCCGGTCAGGCATCAGTAGCCACTCAAGGACTCTCTACCAGCCTTACCGACGCCAGCCTCGAACAAGATCCGCGCTCGGCGCTCGGGGTGCTCGCGGCAAACATCGCTCAACTTCCGTTCCTGTGGGCTGGCGCATTCGGAACGTGGGGACTCGGTTGGCTCGACACACCAATGCCAGCGATTGTCTGGACCAGCGCGGTCGGAGTCGTGGTTGCCGTGCTGTTCTTTGTGCTGGGTAAGTCCACAAGACTGCGCATATGGACGGCCGCAGCTGTCGGTGGCTTGTGTGCCGCCATTCCGCTCTACATATTGCAACGCTCGCTCAGCTTTGTCGGCGAACAGGTTCAGCCTCGGTACATTCTGCCGATGATGATCGTGTTTGCGGGAGTCTTGTTGCTCGCATTTGAGCGTGCCGATGTGTCGCTCACTCGAGTGCAAGGCCTGCTGGTGGCACTTGCGCTCTCGGGCGCGAGCTCAATGGCGCTTTTTGTCAATTTGAAGCGCTATGTCTCGGGGATCAGTAAAGGCTCGGGCATCGACCTCAACGCCGGCATGCAGTGGTGGTGGGACATGCCCGTGATGCCGATGACCGTCTGGGTTGTCGGGTCACTTGCGCTGGCGAGTGCCTTTCTCGGTGTTTTTCACTTTGCGCACGCTCGCCGCTGAGCCGCGCGTCTGCTGAGCCTCTAACTCGCGGATGCGAATGTCGAGTAATGCCACCTGCTCGGCCAAGGCACGACTGTGCTCTTCCGCTTTTGTCAACTCCGCACTGTGCTGAAGCGCAACAAGAAACAACAGCACGAGGCTGGCAAAGAAAGCCAAATTGATGGGCACGTCAAAGCCGAATCGACTGGCTACCCAACCCAATGCTTGCGGAAAAATACTGATGACGAGCGCGCCGAGACCAGCGATGATCCACCAAATTGCATGACGCTCCCGCAAACGTCGACGCCGGAGCAACTCGATGACCAAAATGAGCGTCAGCGCGGCGGCGACAATGCCAAGCACGTATTGCAGGGTACTCACGAGTTGTCCTCCCGTTGCGTGACGGAAATCTTGGGGCGAAGGAATGCGAATGTCATCGCCACGGCAACTCGGGCAAGATACAGCGCAGCCTTGACCGGATTGTGTGACGGCGTTCCCGCAGAACGTTCCCGCATCGACACGCCGACTTGGCGAATGACCAGTTTCGCTCGCGCAGCGATGACCAGCGACTCCACCGTGTCACCGAGATACTCCGCCGGGTAGTGTTCCGCAAACAAAGCGACTGCCCTCGGACCCGAAGCCCGAAAGCCGGAGGTGGTGTCGGTGAGCTTTGTTCGAGCGGTGCGGCTCAAAATCTTCGCGAGAACGACCATCGCCCAGCGCCGAGGTCCCCGCACGGCATAGTCGCCTTGCCCGGCAAATCGCGCGCCGATGACCAGGTCGGCCGTCGCCAGCTCCGCCACCAGTTGGGGAACTTCAGCGGGATCATGTTGTCCGTCGGCATCGACCTGAATCACATTGCGGTACCCGTGTTCGACGGCAAACCGAAATCCACAGCGCATCGCGCCGCCCACGCCAAGGTTGTAGGGCAGTTCGGCCACGATGGCCCCCGCGTCGCGGGCAACGCGCGACGTCTCATCCGTTGAACCATCATTGACAACGAGGATGCGGATGCCCGGCAATTCGCGCAATGCCTCGCGGATGACCTTGCCGACAGACGCTTCTTCGTTGAGCGCCGGCATGACAATCAGCGACGTCGAGAGGTCAATCGGCATGTCATAAACCTACTTGGCTCGGAGCTGTGACAGGTGATTCACATACCACTCGTAGGTCTGTGCCACCCCCTGCTCGAGCGGAATGCGAGCTGTCCACCCCAGCGAATTCAGTCGTGAAACATCGAGCAACTTGCGCGGTGTGCCGTCAGGCTTGGACACGTCTTGCGTGAGAGTGCCTTCATAACCGACGGTGCGCGCCACGAGTTCCGCCAGCTCGCGAATCGAGACATCCTCGCCGACTCCCACGTTGATGGTTTGCGGAGAGTCGTAGTTTTCGAGCAAAAACAACACAGCGGATGCCAAGTCGTCGACGTGTAAGAACTCTCGACGCGGCGTGCCCGTTCCCCAGATGACAACCTCGGGGAGGTGTTGTTCTTTCGCCTCATGAAGTCGGCGAATGAGGGCCGGCATCACGTGCGAATTTTCGGGATGAAAATTGTCGCCCGGACCATACAGATTTGTCGGCATGGCACTGATCCATCGCCGATCGTACTGACGCCGCGACGCCTGCACCTGCATGATGCCGGAAATCTTGGCGATGGCGTAAGCGTCGTTGGTCGGTTCCAACGCGCCGGTCAACAGTGAGTCCTCGCGAATCGGTTGCTGCGCAAACTTGGGATAAATGCACGAGCTGCCTAAAAACATGAGTCGCTCGACGTCGACGGCGTTCGCGGCATCCATCAGGTTCACTTGAATAAGCAGATTGTCGCTGAGAAACTCTGCTGGGTAGGTGTTGTTTGCGTGGATGCCGCCCACGCGTGCCGCGGCATCGATGACCACCTCGGGTCGGTGTTTATCCATAAACGCAAACACGGCGGATCGGTCGCGCAGGTCGAGCTCGCTCGAGTTCGCACCGAGCAGATTCGTAAATCCTTCAGCTTCCAAGTGTCTCCACACGGCACCGCCCACGAGGCCACGATGACCGGCCACGTAGACGCGAGCACTGCGGTCAACCGGACCAGGCGTCGAGAGAGTGACGGGGGAGACGGGGGTGTCATTCACGTGAGTAAGAATCCTTAGAGTCGCACGGTCTTCCGCTGCCAGTCGCAGTGGGCGTCCCTGCCATAGAGTTTATGTCGATACGGATGCGCATCGAAGGACCGCGCCCGTGCATCGGGAGGCACTCGTTGAGAAAAGCGGACATCCTTGTTGTCTTGCCGACACTCGGTGACCGCCTCGATACCCTCGCCGAGACACTGATCGCAATCGATGCACAACGTTCCGATGTGTCGCTCACACTCGTTGTGGTCGCCCCGCCCGGCGCCCAGGCCGCCCGGAAGCTTGCCGCCAAACACCGGGCGGTTCTCGTGGATGACCCGGGCACGGGAATTAGTGAAGCAATCAACTGTGGACTGCGCGCTCGCGACGGTGAAGAGTTTTACGCGTGGATGGGCGACGATGACCTGTTCCGGCCGCACGGACTGAGAACACTGCTACAAATACTTCGGGCACGACCGGAGGCGGTTCTCGCGTTCGGAGGATGTGACTACATTGATCCACACGGTCGAACCCTCGCCGTGTCGAATGCCGGAAGTCTCGCGCCATTTTTGTTGCCGTGGGGGCCGGATCTCATTCCTCATCCCGGAACCATGGTGAGATTGGATGCGCTCGAACAGATTGGCGGATTCGATGTCACGCTGCGCTATGCAATGGATCTCGACGCGTTTCTCAAGCTGCGTCGGTTCGGACGTTTCGCATTCACGCGGGAGAGTGTCTCGGCGTTCCGGTGGCATCCGGATTCTCTGACGGTGGCTAATCGGACGAAGTCGAGTCGCGAATCCGAGGCCGTTAAGCGCCGACACCTGCCCGCCGTTTTGCGTCCGGTGAGTTACCTGTGGAGCTACCCCATTCGATGGGCATCCTCTTTTGCCGCACGGCGCATCAACGCCCGTGCCCGCAACCTCCCTGCGATAGGCTGAAATTCCCTTCTCACGTACGGAAAAGAGTTCCTGAGCGATGTCCGCGCAACCTCCTCAACGTGCCCTGATCACCGGAATCACCGGTCAAGACGGCAGCTACCTCGCGGAACTTCTTCTCTCCAAGGGATACGAAGTTCACGGTGTCATTCGTCGCGCGTCGACGTTCAACACGGCGAGGATTGATCATCTCTACAACGATCCGCACGTTTCGGGAACTCGGCTTTTCTTGCACTATGGCGACCTCAGTGACGGATCCCGCCTCGTGACACTTCTTGATTCAGTGCGCCCCCACGAGGTGTACAACCTCGCAGCGCAATCCCACGTGCGGGTCAGCTTTGACGAGCCGGAGCACACCGGCAATAGCACCGGACTCGGATCGATTCGACTCCTCGAAGCGATTCGCATGGTCGGTTTGGACTGCCGCTTTTATCAGGCGTCGAGCTCGGAGATGTTCGGTGCCACGCCACCGCCACAAAACGAAGACACGGTGTTCTACCCGCGTTCACCGTACGGTGCAGCAAAGCTGTACTCCTACTGGGTGACTCGCAACTACCGCGAGGGTTACGGCATGTTTGCCGTCAACGGCATCCTCTTCAACCACGAATCTCCGCGGCGTGGAGAGACGTTCGTCACGCGAAAAATCACGCGCGCTGTCGCCCGCATCAAAGCGGGGGAGCAGGATGCGCTCTACATGGGCAACCTGGACGCCGTTCGTGACTGGGGTTACGCGCCCGAGTATGTGGACGCGATGTGGCGCATGTTGCAAGCGGATGAGCCCAACGACTTTGTTATCGCGACCGGAACTAATTACACGGTCAAGGATTTCTTGCAATTTGCCTTCGAGCACGCAGGTCTCGATTGGGAAAAGTACGTCAAGTTTGACGATCGCTATTTGCGACCAACTGAGGTCGACGCCTTGGTCGGTGATGCGTCACGGGCGAATGCAGCGCTTGACTGGACCCCGAAGATTCTTACTCCAGAACTCGCCCGCATTATGGTCGATGCCGATATCCAAGCTCTCGATGCCGCGGGACGCCCATGGATTGACACCGTCGTTGTCGGCTAGGAAACTCGCGCGATGATTGCCGCAATTCGACGATCGCTCAGTTTTCTGTCGAGGAAAGAAAAACGGGTTTATTTCACCCTCGTGATCTGCCGAGCGTTGGCCGGAATTCTTGATGTCGTGGGCATTGCGCTCATCGGGCTCCTCACTGGTCTCGCGGCCACAAGTTTGGATGCGGGGAAACCCCTCGTTGTTTTCGGATTCACTCTTCCGACGGTCACCGAGCAGACGCTGCTCTGGCTCGTCCTCGCAGTTCTTGTCGTGTTCGCCGCGAAAGCAGTAATCGCGATTTCCCTCGGCTGGGGTCTGTCCACGTTCCTTGCTCGCATCGATGCCGAAAAATCTTCAGAAATCACTCGCTACCTATTCACCGGAAATCTTGCTCGAGTTCAGACCCTCGACAAGGGCGAAATCGCCTGGACCGTCATGGGGTCCACTTCGAATGCGTTTGCCGGACTTCTCGCCAACCTGTCGACATTTATCTCTGAGGGACTCCTCCTCGTTTTAGTGGCGGCCACCTTTACTCTGGTCGATCCGATTGCCGCAATTTGTGTCTTCGTCTACTTTGGCGTGCTCATAGTCGTTATTCAGGTTGTTATTTCTCGACTCCTGCAAAAGGCGGGTATCGACGCATCCGAGGGCAATATGGAGAGCCTCCTCGTTGTCGATGATTTCCTCGGTGCCTTTCGCGAAGTCACCGTTTTTAACAAACAAGACTTCTACGTCAACAAATTCACCGGAGCGCGCTCGCGTGTGTCCTTCAGCGGGGGCATGCTCAACTTTTTAGGCGGCATGCCGCGCTACATAGTAGAAACTGCGCTCATGCTTGGCGTAGTTATTTTTGTTGGCTACCAATTCCTTACCGGACAGCTCGCGTCGGGGCTCGTCACGGTTGGTGTGTTTTTGACCGGTGGTGTGCGCATCATGGCGGCTCTCCTTCCGCTACAAAATGCCGCTGCCGTGGCGAAGAATCAGGTCGAGCAGTCGGCCATGGCCCACCGATTACTTAAAGAAGCAGGCGATTTTGCGGCCGCTCAGTCGACCCCAGCGCGAACGGACACAGCTGCCCGGGAAGGACATGGTGACGGGTTGGCGCCACCGTCGCGTCTGACAACTGCGTTGAACGTCCGCGTCGATGACGTAACGTACGCCTATCCGGGAGCCACAGACCCGGCACTCCGAAACGTCACGCTCAACGTAGAGTCGGGTCAACACGTTGCCATTATTGGACCGTCGGGTGCGGGCAAAACAACTATCGTCGACATGCTCTTGGGACTTCTTGCGCCGTCATCGGGTGATGTCACAATCAGCGGAATGGCTCCGAGCTCTCTGACGAGTTCGCATCCCGGTCTCGTGTCGTACGTTCCACAAAACCCCGGATTGGTAACGGGGACAATTGCGGAAAACATCGCTCTGGGTATCGAGAGCGACAAAATTGACTTTGCCCGCGTCGACGCTGCCGTTTCGGCTGCCTTTCTCGAGGACTTCATTTCCGGGTTGCCGGATGGTGTTCACACGTCGGTGGGTAAACAGGGCGACGCGCTCTCCGGTGGTCAAGTTCAACGACTCGGCCTCGCGCGAGCGCTCTACGAGCAACCGCGTTTGATTATCTTGGACGAGGCCACGAGTGCACTCGATGCCACGAGCGAGGCCTTCATCGCGCAGAGCCTGCGAAACCTCGGTAAAGACGTCACGGTCATCGTCATAGCGCACCGACTGTCAACCGTTCAACATTCCGACGTCGTGTACGTCGTCGAAGACGGTGCCATCACGGCCTCGGGAACCTTTAGCAAGTTGCGCAAGACGGTTCCGATGGTCGCCGAATATGTCAAGCTCATGTCTTTTGACGAGAACTAAAGAACCTATTTCGGTGAGGGCGCAGCAAGTTGGGCACGGATTGCGTTGCCCGATGTAATCGCCCAGCGGTTGAGTGCAGCCTTATACAGACGAAAAACATGGCCCTTGAGTCCGACGCCGCGTGGAGCCGGAGTGGCGCGGGCGGGGAGAATTGAGCTCACCACCGCATCCCATTTCTGGAGAGCACGCACGTATGGCTCGTAAACTCCGGTGCGCAGCGCTGGGCTGAGCTTCGCTCCGTAGACACTTTGCGCGGTGACGAACCAATCATCGACTCGACGGAGGCCGTGCACGTGAAAGAAGTCGAGCGGATCTCCGTCAACCATCACGGTGCCATCGACGATACGGATGTCGTGCCGCGCGGAATTCCACGGGGCGAGATTAAACGCGCCCGAGTGAAGAATCTCAACCCCGGCAAATTCGGGGAACCTGTCGAGATAGCCCTGATCGGCGTACTTGCCCTCGGTTGGAATATCTCCGCACCATTCGAGAGTGCTGTGGGCATACCAGTCGAGCACGCGTCGACCGTTCTCGTCATCAACGAAAGCAACCCAGCCCACATTGAATCGACCGTATTTGGCGAGTCGTTGTGCAAGGCGCGCCGGGTAACGATGTTCGATGATGCCAACGGAACCGTGGCCCAGTGCCTCGAGCGCGCGCTGGGGTGCATCGAAAAAGAAGAGATCTGCATCGAGGTAGATCGCGACGGAACCGGGTTTGTTCGCGCTGTTCATGGCGTATCGGATGAGAAGAGGCGTGCACGTGAAGTAGTACTCCATGCGTGACCGTGTTGCTTTGAGTGCCGCGAGCGCGGGCTCGACGCGTTCCAATTCATCGACAAGAATTGCGCGCACACCGGGCATCTGTTTCTCGTCAAAAAATACTTTTACATCGTTATCGAGGGCCAGAATGAGAATGCTCGAGTCGTCACCGTGAGCTCGCAGAGATTCAATCAGTGTGAGCCCACGCGAGAGGTATCCGCTGTCGAAGTACGTGCAGTAGACGACGGTTCGCTCTGGCTCACGTGACACGAGCTTGCCGTTTCGCTCTGCGTCGTCGCCGAAGCTCGAGTACCGCGCTGATCGCAACGCCACGTGCCACCCCCGGCAAAGTTTCACCAAAGACTCGGCGGGCGACCCATGCGTCACCGGAGGAATCAAGCTCGACCTCGCCCTCGACCAGCGAATCCAGGTCGCCGTCGAAGAGCTCCAACTCATCCCACGGAGCCTTCAGAAAGGTATTCGAGCCCTCGTCGTATCCCTTGTATGTCACGAGGTTGGAATTCGGCGACAACACGAAGCCATTTGCCGACCACATACTCGAAATCCACCGGTAAGCCCAGGTGGAAATCCGACCCGAGTGTGCGTCGTGAAAATTCTGTTTCCAGCGAAGCGCACCAGCACGCGTCCCGACAACGTTTTCTAAGTCGGAAACGGAGGCGTTGAGCCCCCAGTCAAGTGTCGGATCGAAATGTGTCCACGCGCGATCCCACGTAGCCCAGGCAATTGATTCCGGGTAGCGCGTCAGTCTTGAACCGGATGTAGAGCCAGCGAGGTGTCGAGGAGGAACTACGTTGTACCCGGAGATGTGCATGATTTCTGGCTCATCCCGATGCCGGTCGAGCATCGTTGTTGCGTAGTCGAGCCAGTGTGGTCCGGGTAGCGTGTCTTCCTCTAAAACGATGACCTGTCCGAATTGTGAGACCGCGTCGTTCACCGATTCGGTGACGGCGGTCTGCAGGCCCACGTTCTTTTCGCGAAACCGTGTTTCCACGCGATCCGTCCAGGTGATCATGCTCGAGAGCTTCTGAACCTCGCGAACGCGTCGCTCGTCGTCGACAATGTGAGCACGCGGACCGTCGACTGAGTAGATGACCACGGGTGGGGCAAGCTCACTCAGGCGACGTAAGAGTTGTGCGATTTTATCTGGACGGTTGTACCCGAGGACCAGAACGGGGGTATCGCGCAAGAGTCGGACGTCCTTCAGTAGGCTTTCGTTGTTCGTACACAACGACGGTATCCCAATATTGAGTGCGCTGGAGGAATAGCGAGTGAAAGCCGTGATTGTCGGCCTCGGTTATGTTGGGCTACCCCTGGCTCAGGCGGCCGTCAGATCTGGAATCTCTATTGTTGGCCTCGACCGAAGCGAATCCGTGGTCGACGGGCTGAACAGCGGGGTCAGTCATATCGGCGACCTTTCCGACGATGAAGTGAAAGAAATGGTGTCGCTGGGGTTTCACGCAACTCGGGACTCCACGGTCATTGGCGACGCGGATGTCGTGGTGATATGTGTTCCTACACCGCTGAATGGTGCGGGTGAACCCGACCTCAATGCGGTCATGGCGGCTTCGCGCGACATTGCCACGCACCTGCACCCCGACCTGACCATCGTTCTCGAGTCGACCACCTACCCAGGCACCACAGAAGAAGTTTTGCAGCCCATTTTTGAGGCGAGTGGACTAGCGGCAGGACGCGATTTTTTCCTCGCCTTCTCGCCCGAGCGCATCGATCCCGGCAACAAGAAGTTCGGAATCAGCAATACACCGAAAATTGTTGGTGGTGTCAATGACGTGTCGACACGTAAAGCAGCAGATTTTTATGAGCACTTTGTCGAGTCGGTTGTGCTTGCGAAAGGCACCCGTGAGGCGGAGACCGCGAAGCTGCTCGAGAATACCTATCGTCACATCAACATCGCACTGGTCAATGAGCTCGCACAACTCTGTTTTGCAATGGGCATTGACATTTGGGATGTCGTGGCTCTGGCGAAGACGAAGCCGTTCGGATTCCAATCCTTCTCACCCAGCGCCGGTGTGGGCGGACACTGCATTCCGATCGACCCCAATTATCTGGCGTTCAAAGTGCGTGCCGAACTCGACAAGCCGTTCCAATTCATCGAGTTGGCGGAAGACATCAACCGGGGAATGCCGTCTTACGTCGCCAAACGCGCGCTGAAGCTACTTGATCGAATTGGTGCGGGTCAGTCTGGCACGCGTCGAGTCACTCTTCTCGGCGTGACCTACAAGCCCAACATTTCCGATCGACGCGAATCACCCGCCGATCCCCTCGCCCGCGCGCTTCGCGCGGAGGGTGCCGACGTTGCCTTTTATGACCCGTTTGTCGACGAGTGGTCGGTTGAGGGAACGTCGGTACCACGTTACGAGTCATTGTTCGAGGCGATCTCGCAATCAGACCTGCTCGTTGTTGTTCAGGCTCACACCGAGTTCCTCGAAAACCGCGATTCCATTGAGGGTGCAACTCGGCCGGTACTCGATGCCACGGGAAACTTTCTCGGTGACAACGTGGAACGCTTGTAGGTACCACACATCGTCTCGGGTCGAACCAATGGGTAGCCTTAGGGTATGACTTTCGCGGCCGTGCCATTTAACGATCTCCAGCGCGGCACTGAATCGATTCGGGCAGAACTCGATGCGGTCATTGCGCGAGTCGTGTCGAGCGGGTGGTTTGTTTTGGGTCCGGAGCACGACGCATTCGAGTCGGAACTCGCGGCCTACGTCGGCACCGCTCACGCGATCAACGTTGGAAATGGTACGGATGCGCTCGAGCTTGGTCTCGCCGCCCTGGGGGTGATCCCCGGCAGTCTGGTTCTCACTGTCGCAAACGCGGGCGCATACACATCCACCGCGACGCGTTTGCTCGGCGCCGAACCGGTTTACGTCGACATCGACCCCGAAACGCACCTCATGTCGGGCGCGACGCTCGAACGCGCCATCGCGGGCTGCGGTGATGTGCCGGCAGCCATCGTCGTGACTCACCTGTATGGCGCACTCGCGCCGATGGACGAGATTCTTATCGTTGCCGCCAAGCACAACATCCCGGTTCTCGAAGACTGTGCGCAATCTCTTGGCGCCCGCGCGAACGGCACGATGGGTGGGGCTTTTGGCCACATTTCGACCACGAGTTTTTACCCCACCAAGAACCTCGGCGCCCTCGGTGATGGAGGCGCGGTCATGACGAACAGCGCTGAGCTCGCCGAACGTGTGCGTCGGATGCGTCAGTATGGGTGGGCATCCAAGTACTCAATCGAATCGGCGCACGGTCGCAACTCACGTCTCGACGAGCTGCAGGCAGCAATCTTGCGCGTGAAACTGCCCCGACTTGATGCGGCCAACCAGCGCCGGCGTGACATTCACGCGGTGTACGAATCGGCAGTCGCGACAAGTTCGCACACCAACGAATTACGACTCGTCAACACGGCCACCGAGCGATTCATCGCGCACCTGGCTGTGCTCGAAACGGTGGATCGGACCGGCGCGCGGGCGGCACTCGACGCCACCGGCATCAAAACCGATGTGCACTATCCTGTGCCGGATCATCAGCAGAAGTGGCCCGACTTTTCGCCGCGCCACATGCCTCTCGATGTAAGCGAGCGCGCTGCCGGTCGCATCTTCTCCGTGCCGATGTTCCCGGAATTGACCGACGGCGAAGTTGCGCGAGTCGCCGAAGCCTTGAGTGCGCTCTAATGCCATCTGACGCGAACATCGCCCGCTTGATTGACCTGCAAGAGCATGTCGATCAACGCGGACGCTTGGTCGTGACCGAAGTGGGCAAGACACTGCCGTTTGAGGCGGCGCGCATGTTCGTGATCTCGGGTGTGCCCGAGGGCGAGCCGCGCGGTATCCACGCCCACAAGCAGTGCCATCAGTTCCTCGTGTGTGTGAGTGGCAGCGTCAAAGCGATGGTCGATGATGGGGAGGTTCGCGAGGTAGTGACCCTCGATCGTCCCAGTCTGGGGCTACACATGCCGCCTCTGACCTGGGGTGCTCAATACGACTACTCGGACGACGCTGTGCTCGTGGTACTCGCATCGCACCCCTACGACGCCAACGATTACATTCACGATTACGACGAGTTCGCGGCCACCGTCGCAGCGTCCCGGCGTCGCGCGACATGAGCCTGACAATTTCGATTGCCCTGTGCACGCACAACGGCTCGAGATTCGTGTCCGAGCAGGTGCGGAGCATCCTTTCACAAACCCGCTTGCCGAACGAGATTGTGCTCTCCGACGATGCGTCGAATGACGGCACGGTTGGGATTGTGCGAGCCGAACTCGACTCGTTCAATTCAGGGAGAGCGACTCCGATCTCACTCGTTGTGCGCGAAAATTCGCCGGCGGTCGGAGTGACCAAGAACTTTGAGCAGGCCATTTCCCTCTGTTCGAGTGACCTTGTCGCGTTGTGCGATCAAGACGACGTGTGGGCACCAGGGAAACTTGCGCGCATGGCATCCGAGTTCGAGGCTCGACCTGACCTCACGCTGCTGCACACGAACCTCATGCTGGTGGATGCCCAACTCCAGCCGCTTGGCACAGACATGTTTTCGGCCCATCACGTCAGCCCGTGGGAAATCAAGTCGATTCACGAGGGACGTGCCCTCGACGTCTTTATGCGACGGAATCTGGTGACGGGTGCGAGCACGCTGTTTCGGCGCACTCTGTTCGATGTCGCGATGCCACTACCGTCGTCGTGGGTGCATGACGAGTGGTTGGGAATCGTGGCTGCCGTGACGGGGCGGGTTGATTGTCTCGAAGAGACTCTGGTCGAGTACCGCCAACATGGCGGAAACCAAATTGGTGCGGCCAAGTTAAATATTCGCCACTACCTCGGGCGCTTGATTTTCCCGCGAACCGAACGCAACGAACGGCTCTATGAGAGGGCACAGCAAATGGTCTCCCATCCTGTGTTTGCTGATTCCGAGTCGGCTCGACCTATCGCGCTCGAGAAGTTTGCACACGAAACCGTGCGTCGAAACCTTCCCGCTTCCCGATGGCGTCGAATCAGGCCCGTCTTGCGGGAACGCACGACGGGGCGGTATCGCACCTTCGGCTTGGGACTTGCTGACATCGCGCGCGACCTCATCCAGCCGGTTTAGGAATTCTTGTGCGCTACTCGCTCTAATCCGCACGTGCCGACGTGGCCCGGCGCGCTCGCCGAAGAGCAATCGCCTGACGAACGCCCAGTCCTGCTCGCACCATCGCACGAACCGGCCACTGATACCAATGCGGGTGCTGGCGCGACACAAACGTGGTTGCACTCGCGTGGTGCGCGCGAATCATGGCACTCGACTCGCTCTTGGTCGATTCGCCGCCGATGTGTGTGACGACGGCGGAGGGGTCGTAGATATTGCGCCAGCCGGCGAGGCCGAGACGCATGCCGAGATCGACGTCTTCGAAATACATGAAAAAGGCCGGGTCAAAACCACCAATCGCATCGAATGCCGCTCGACGCACCAGAACACACGCCCCCGACAACCAGCCCACGTCGCGCAGGGTGACGTGCTCCGGCGAGTCGAGTCGATAGCGCGTTGACCACGGGTTCCGAGGCCAGATTCGATGTAAACCCGCGTGCATCGCACCACCCCACAGCGACGGCACCGCACGAGCAGAGGGATAAGTGGAGCCGTCGGCGTTGAGAATGCGTGGGCCGACGGCACCGGCATCCGGCTCACTGGTCAGTCGGGCGACCAAGATTTCCAACGCGTGCAGGGCGAGAGACAAATCGGGATTCGCAATCAGCACAGCCTCGAACGACTCCGGCAGATCAGCGACGACGGCATTAATCGCCTGCCCGTAGCCGACATTGGCGGGCAAGGGATGCACGTCCGAGTGAAAACGTCGGGCAATCTCGCGTGTTGTCGCCACATCACGCGAGGCATTGTCGGCGACGATGACGCGGGGGGAGCGACCGCAGGTCTCGCGCACCGAGGAGAGGAACGCGTCCAGTTGCGAACTCGAGTTGTACGAGACGGTGACGATGGCGATGTTAGGAAAATCCATCGTTCACCTCTTCCAAAAACGTGCCCTCGAGAGGATTCGAACCTCCGACCTTTGGTACCGGAAACCAGCGCTCTATCCCCTGAGCTACGAGGGCAGGGGTGCCGTTACGAGGGTAGCAGGATGCGCGTGGGGTTCCCGACTGCGCTGGCGTAACCTCGCTCAGCCGAGAGCTGAGAGCACCTGTTCGACGATGGGTACGGCATCCTGTGATTGCGTAAACAGGGGTGAGGAAACGACGACCCAGTACTTGCTCGACAACGCATTCGTTTCACCCACTCCTCCGGCGTTGGTGAAGAAGCCTTGCACGTTCCCACCGAAGTCATTGATGCGAGACTGCGTTGACGAGAATTTGTCGCTCAACTCGGTCATGCCTTTCGCATCCATGCTGGCCACAGCGACGTCAATGTGGTCCCCGCCGGAAAGACTCATGATTCGGCAGGCAACTCCCTGATTCGCTGCGATGAAGCCCGATGTCGAACCGCTGTCGGGCGTGAAGTCGTCTTGTCGGGCGAAGTTGGGGCTGATTTCAAAGACGAACGAATCGGGTAGTAGCTGTGCGCACCCAAGCCCAACGGGGAGAAACTGGGCCGGAACGGCGGTGGGCGTTGACGAGGGAAGTTGCGGTGTGGGCGTCTGTGATGATTCGGCGGCGGCGGTGCTCATCGCGGTTGCCGTGGGAGCGGGTCCGTTCCAGACGTCGAGCGCACTGCACCCCGTCAGGGCGAGCGCACCCCCAACAACAAACGTGGCGACAACGATGATGGAGCCTGCTGAGCGCGGAGTTCTCATGCGGTCAGTTTAGGAAGCCTTTTTCTGTCGAGGCTGACGACGAGCCGTGAGAGTTCACACACGTACACTTGAGTGTTGTGACGCCTGACGACCTCTCCCGCCTGCTGTTCGAGCGAATTCTCGAGGTGGCTCGAGCACACTCGACGCCCGAGCACGTCTCGGAGCTGACGGCCGCGGACGTGGTCTGGGAACGTCCCAAGAATCGCGATCATGGCGACTGGGCGACGAGTGTTGCCCTCAAAGTCTCTAAACCGATGGGCTTGAGCCCGCGGGATTTGGCGACGGAACTGGCAAAAAATCTGACCGATGTCAATGGCATCGCGGCGGTGGACGTTGCCGGACCGGGCTTTATCAATGTGCGACTCGAGGCGGCGGCGGCCGGTGAACTCGCACGAACCATCGTGCAGGCGGGTGCGACCTACGGACACGGCTCTCTGTTGCGTGGCATGAAGATGAACCTCGAGTTTGTCTCGGCGAACCCCACGGGCCCGATTCACATGGGTGGCACTCGGTGGGCCGCCGTGGGCGATTCACTCGCCCGGGTTCTGCAGGCCGCCGGCGCCGAGGTCACTCGCGAGTACTACTTCAACGATCACGGCGCGCAGATCGATCGCTTCGCCCGGAGCCTCATCGCGGCTCATCGTGGCGAGCCCGCTCCCGAAGACGGTTACGGTGGCGCGTACATCCTCGACATCGCCATGCGTGTTGCTGCCGCTTACGGCCCGAGCATCGATGACCTTCCCGACGCCGAATGCCAGGAGGTGTTTCGCTCGATGGGCGTCGAACTGATGTTCGGCGAAATCAAGGCGAGCCTCCACGGTTTCGGTGTCGATTTCGACGTGTTTTTTCACGAGGATTCGCTGCATGAGACGCGCGCCGTGGAACGTGCCGTCGAAAAGCTGCGCGACCTCGGCCACATTTTTGAACTCGACGGCGCCACGTGGCTGCGCACAACCGACTTCGGTGACGACAAGGACCGCGTCATTTTCACGAGTGACGGTCGCGCCGCTTACTTCGCCGGCGACCTGGCCTACTTCCTCGACAAGCGTGAACGCGGGTTCGATCGCTGCATCATCATGCTCGGGGCGGACCACCACGGCTATCTCGGCCGCATGATGGCAATGTGTGCAGCCTTTGGCGACGTGCCCGGGGAGAACCTCGAAATCATGATTGGTCAGATGGTCTTTCTCGTTCGCGACGGACAACCACTGCGCATGAGCAAGCGCGCCGGAACAATCGTCACTCTGGAAGACCTCGTGGAGGCGGTCGGTAACGACGCGGGTCGATATGCACTCGTGCGTTCGCCGATTGATTCTCACCTCGAGATTGATCTCGATGTGCTGGCCAAGCGCACCAATGACAACCCTGTTTTTTACGTGCAGTATGCCCATGCACGCACGTGCGCCGTCGCGCGCAACGCCGAATCGGTGGGTGTGGCGATGGACGATGGATTCGCACCCGAACTCCTCGACCACGAAACCGAGTCGGCTCTGCTGGGCGTGCTCCAGGAGTTTCCGCGCATCGTCGCTCAGTCAGCCACGCTACGCGAGCCCCACCGAGTGGCCCGGTTCATCGAAGAAGTTGCCGGCCTGTATCACCGCTGGTATGACAACTGCCGGGTCATCCCGCAGGGCGACGAGCCGGTGACCGATCTGCACCGCACACGGTTGTGGCTCAATGTTGCGACGGGGCACGTCTTGCGAAATGGTCTCACTCTCGCGGGTGTCTCGGCGCCGGAGCGAATGTAGACTTTTTCTACTTCGATGTCGCGTCCAGCGGCAGACGTCGTCAGGCTTCAGGGACCAAGCCGGGTCCGCTCGCCAGAGCGACTTTCCTTCAATTCCCGCGTCGACTCGAGCACCTTCTTCGGTGGTCGATCGTGAAAGGTTCCGTTCGTGTCTGCCCCACGCATCCAAAACCCGCTCGCCCCGGCGTGGTTGACGGCGCCGAACGATGCGAACGAACTCGTTGCCGGTTTGTGGAGCACGGGTGTGGCACGCGATGACCGGGGTGAACTCGTTGTCGCGGGTGTCAGCGCGAGCGAGCTGGCCGAGCGATTTGGCACGCCGCTGTATGTCATCGACGAGCAATTTGTGCGTGACCAAGCTGCGCGGGTGCGCGAGGTCTTCGATCTCGAAGCCGCCCGGATCGGCACCACCGCGGTGGTCTATTACGCGGGCAAGGCGTTCTTGTCGACCGAGATTGTGCGCTGGGTCGTCGAGGCGGGTTTGAAGGTGGACGTGGCGAGTGGGGGAGAACTCGCCGTGGCGCTGGCAGCCGGCGTTGATCCGGCTCTCATCGGCGTGCATGGAAACAACAAATCGGTGGCCGAGATTGAGCGTGCGGTGCGCGTGGGTGTGGGAACAATCGTTGTGGATGCCCCGATCGAAGTGGAGCGTGCGGCGGCGGCGGCCCGGGCAGCCGGGGTCGTGCAGCGCGTCCGACTTCGCGTGAATTCCGGCGTGCACGCACACACCCACGAGTTTCTCGCCACGGCACACGAGGACCAAAAGTTTGGCATCACGATTGCGGATGCCCCGAGCGTCGTAGCCCAAATTCGCTCACACGACTCGCTCGACTTTCTCGGTCTGCACTGTCACATCGGCAGTCAGATATTCGGCACCGCGGCGTTCGCCGAATCGGCCACGCGCCTTCTCGAGCTTCACGCGGTGTTGAGCGAAATCGCTCCGGTGCCACAGCTCAATCTCGGTGGCGGATTTGGTATCGCCTACACACCGGCGGACAGCCCGCCGCACATTGACGAGGTTGCCGAAAGCATGATGTCGGCCATTGCGAACGAATGTGCGCGCTTACAGATTCCTGTTCCCCTCATCGCGGTCGAGCCGGGTCGTGCCATCGTGGGCCCGGGCGGGTTCACGCTGTATCGCGTCGGAGTCACGAAAGATGTGTCGGTCGAGGTCGACGGCGACGGGACAGGACCGACGAGCGCACTGCGCAAATATGTCAGCGTCGATGGCGGCATGAGTGATAACGCGCGCCCCGCGCTGTACGGCGCTGACTATTCGGTGCGCATCGCGAATCGCTCATCCAAGGCTGATCCCGTGCTGGTGCGCGTTGCGGGAAAGCATTGTGAATCGGGCGACATTGTCATCAACGCCGATTACCTCCCGGGCGATGTTGCACCGGATGATCTGCTCGCCGTGCCCGCCACGGGCGCCTACTGTTTCTCGCTGTCGAGCAACTACAACTACCTTGCGCGCCCACCCGTGGTCGCCGTGCGAGACGGAATCGCCCGCGTCATAGTTCGCGGCGAAACCGAAGCCGACCTCCTCTCCCGTGACGCCGGCATTCCGGCAGCGAAGGACAACTCATGATCAACTACCGTTCGCTCCGTGTCGCGCTGCTCGGCGGTGGCACGGTCGGGGCGCAGGTCGCGCGCATCCTGTTGGAACACCGTGATGAGCTTGCCTCGCGGGTGGGCGCCACCCTTGACCTGGTCGGCATTGCCGTGCGCGACGTGAGTGCGCCTCGCTCGGCTGACCTCCCGAAAGAGTTGTTCACGACCGATGCCGAGTCACTCATTTTGGGTGCGGACATCGTGATCGAGGTGATGGGCGGGCTCGAGCCAGCCCGCACCTACATCTTGCAGGCGTTGAACTCGGGTGCCGACGTGGTCACGGCGAACAAGGCGTTGCTCGCCAATCACGGCCCCGAACTTTACGCAGCTGCCGAACAGGTGGGCGCACAGCTCTACTACGAGGCCGCGGTCGCTGGTGCGATTCCGATTATTCGCCCGCTGCGAGACAGTCTCGCCGGTGATCGCATCGATCGGGTGATGGGCATCGTCAACGGCACGACGAACTACATTCTTGACGCGATGGATGCCACGGGCGCCAGCTTCGATGACGCTCTCGCCGTGGCAACCGAACTGGGCTATGCCGAGGCCGACCCCACCGCCGACGTCGACGCGTTCGACGCGGCGCAGAAAGTGTCAATTCTTGCCGGGCTGGCTTTTCACACGCATGTCCCGCTGGAGAAGGTGCACCGCGAGGGAATCCGTGGGGTGACCGGTCAGACCGTTGAACTCGCGCGCAAGGCGGGTTACGTGGTCAAGTTGCTCGGCATCGCCGAGCGCGTGACCGACCCGGCGACGGGTGAAGAAGGCGTGTCGGCACGTGTGTATCCGGCGCTCATTTCGCGCGAGCATCCACTCGCGGCGGTTCGCAAGGCGAACAATGCGGTCTTCGTCGAAGCCCAAGCGGCCGGCAGTCTCATGTTCTATGGGGCGGGCGCTGGCGGGCCCGAAACCGCTTCCGCCATCATGGGTGACGTTGTCTCGGCGGCTCGTCGTCACGTCATCGGTGGCCCGGGACTCGCCGAATCGAGCTACGCCACGATCCCGGTGCTCCCGATCTCGCACATCACCACGCGCTATCACGTCACATTGTCGGTGGCCGACCAGCCCGGTGTGCTCGCCACGGTCGCCAACGAGTTCAGCGCGCACGGCGTCTCGGTCGAACTCGTCGAACAGGGCGTGCTCGGCACCGAGGCGGTGCAAGCCGGGGGAGAGTCGACGGCTACGCTAGTTATCGGCACGCACGCGGCGCTCGAGTCGGATTTAGCGGCCACCGTTACTGCGCTGTCACAGCTGGATGCGGTTCGCAGCGTGGTTTCGGTCCTACGAATTGAAGGAGCCTGATGGCTAAGCAGTGGCGGGGAGTTCTGCCCGAATACGCCGACCGTCTGAACATCTCAGATGCGACCCCGATCATCACGCTCGGCGAGGGTGGAACGCCGCTCATCCCGGCCGCCGCGCTGTCGGCGCGCACCGGAGCAAACGTGTGGGTCAAATACGAGGGGATGAACCCCACGGGCTCATTCAAGGACCGCGGCATGACCATGGCCATCTCGAAGGCAGTCGAGCACGGCGCAAAGGCCGTCATCTGCGCATCCACCGGAAACACCAGTGCCTCCGCCGCCGCCTACGCGACGCACGCGGGAATCACCGCCGCGGTGCTCGTGCCCGAGGGCAAGATCTCGATGGGCAAGCTCAGCCAGGCGGTTGCGCACAACGCACAGATTTTGCAGGTGCAGGGAAACTTTGACGACTGCCTCGAGATTGCGCGGGAGCTCGCCGAGGGCTACCCGGTTCACCTCGTGAACTCGGTCAACCCCGACCGTATCGAGGGACAAAAGACGGCCGCCTACGAGGTCGTCGAGGTGTTGGGCGAGGCTCCCGACTTCCACATTCTTCCGGTCGGTAACGCCGGCAACTACACGGCGTACTTCCGCGGCTACAGCGAAGAACTCGCCCGAGGTGCCGTGTCGAAGCTTCCGCGCATGTTCGGTTTTCAAGCGGCCGGCAGCGCTCCGCTGGTTCTCGGACACGTGGTGAAGAACCCGGAAACACTGGCTAGCGCGATTCGCATCGGTAACCCAGCCTCGTGGGACTTTGCCATCGAGGCGTATGAAGCCACCAACGGGTATTTTGGCGCGATCACCGATGAGGGCATTCTCGCTGCGCAGCGCATCCTTTCGGCTGAGGTCGGAATTTTTGTCGAGCCCGCGTCGGCCATCTCGGTTGCGGGTCTGCTCGAGCGCGCCGAAGCCGGAGAGATTCCCAAGGGATCGACGGTTGTCTTGACCGTCACCGGTCACGGCCTCAAAGACCCGCAGTGGGCGCTTAAGCGCCCCGACGGCAGTGAGGTGTCGCCCACGAGTGTGCCCGTCAACGTCGAAGCCATCGCCGAGGTGCTGAGCCTCGTCAAGGGTGGCGCGCACTAATGACGGTGCCTGTTCGTTCGGTGCACGTTCGCGTCCCCGCGACGAGTGCCAACCTCGGACCCGGTTTCGACACCCTGGGTCTCGCGCTCGCTCGCTACGACGAACTCGACGTCAGTGTGCGGGATGAACCCGGCGCGTTCGTCGACGTCATTGGCGTCGGCGTGGGCGAGGTGCCGACCGACGAAACAAATCTCATCGTGCGGTCCTGTGCCTATGCATTCGAGCAACTCGGGCAAAAGATGCCCGGCCTGCACCTGCGCGCCCACAACAACATTGCACACGGTCGTGGCATGGGCTCATCCGGTGCCGCCATCGTGGGTGGCATCATGGCGGCCAAGGGTCTGCTTGCCGGAACCGTCGACGTGAGTGACGACATGCTCTTGCGACTCGCGACCGACATTGAGGGGCATCCAGACAACGTTGCACCGGCACTCTTCGGTGGCTTGACCATTGCGTGGATGACCGACTCCGGCCCTCGCTTCAAAAAACTCATGGTTCACCGCGGTGTCTCACCGCTCGTGTTTGTGCCCGAGTTCACGATGTCCACCGAGCTCGCGCGTTCGCTCCAACCCTCGTCGGTGCCCCACGAGGATGCAATTTTCAACGTGTCGCGTTCGTCGCTCCTGGTCGCGGCGCTCACGCAGAGTCCCGAGCTGTTGTTTGAGGCCACCGAAGACAAGTTGCACCAGACGTATCGCGCCGAAGCGATGCCCGAAACGCACACGCTCGTCACTGCGCTGCGTGCCGCCGGCTTTGCCGCGGTGGTCTCGGGTGCTGGGCCGTCGATTCTCGTGCTGTGTAGTGACCCCGGTCAACGGCAGGCTGCCATCGACCTCGTTGCGTCAGCGCAAGAAACCCCGTGGGCCCCGCTCATGCTCGCGGTCGACTTCAAGGGTGCTACTGTGGAGGTGACCTCGTCCGACGGGTAGCACGAAGAACCTTTGATCAGATTCTTCCGCCCGACACATCGGCGTAGGTCATTCCAAGAAATTTCGTCAATCGAGATTTTGATTTTCACCGCTTACCTCACACTGTTTTTGAGCGCGTCCACAGGCTGTCGCGTGTGTGTGACGTGACGTGCGGTGAAACCTCACCGTAAGGAGAAACACATGGACGAGAACGTCACATCCGACGCCGTCACCAATTCCACCGACGCCGCAGGCACGGCCGAAGCCGCGGCGCCGCGCAAACGAGTCTCACGTCGCGTTGCCACGGCCGCCGTGAGTGCGGTCGACCACGCCAACGCGGGCGAGACAGGAACGAGTTCACTCGAGGTGTCGAGCGACACTGACACTGCTCCGGCACGTCGCGGACGCGGTCGTGGCAAGGCTGCCACGTCGGAGCTCGCGAGCGACGCATCCGGTGACGGCGCATCCGCGCAATCGGGAGAAAGTTCCGGTAGCGATGCTGTCAACGACGGCACCAATTCGGGCAGCGGTGACACAGTCGACGCGGCGGAGGGTCAGCCCCGCACGACCCGAAACAGCCGCAATCGCAACCGTCAGCGCAATGCCAACGGCGGTAACGCGCAGGGCGACCCAGCCTCAGATTCCGACGGTGACGAGTTCAACCGAAACCGGAACCGCCAACGGGACCGCCGTCGCGGACGTGGCCCATATGAAGACGTCGAGCCGGAAATTCTTGAGGATGACGTGCTCATCCCCATCGCGGGAATTCTCGACCTCCTCGACAACTACGCATTTGTGCGCACGTCGGGCTACCTGCCCGGCCCGAACGACGTGTACGTGTCGCTCGGTCAGGTCAAGAAATACGGCATGCGTCGCGGTGACGCCATCGTGGGCGCCATCAAGCAACCGCGTGAAGGCGAAAACTTCGGTCGACAGAAGTACAACGCGCTCGTCAAGGTTGACTCGGTCAACGCGATGACACCCGAGCAGGCATCTGCTCGCGTTGACTTCAACGACCTCACACCGCTGTACCCGCAAGAACGGCTCACGTTAGAAACCGAGCCGGGCAAGGTCACGGCGCGCATCATCGATCTCGTCGCGCCGATTGGGAAGGGCCAGCGGGGGCTCATCGTCGCTCCGCCCAAGGCCGGTAAGACAATCATCCTGAAGCAGATTGCCGACGCCATCTCGCACAACAACCCCGAGGTGCATCTCATGGTCGTTCTCGTCGACGAACGCCCCGAAGAGGTCACCGACATGGAACGCAGCGTCAAAGGTGAAGTCATCGCCTCGACGTTCGACCGACCGGCGGAAGACCACACGGTGGTTGCCGAGCTCGCCATTGAGCGTGCCAAGCGATTGGTCGAACTCGGTCAGGACGTCGTGGTGTTACTCGACTCGATCACGCGACTCGGTCGCGCGTACAACCTCGCCGCCCCCGCCTCGGGTCGCATTCTCTCCGGCGGTGTCGACGCGGCGGCCCTTTACCCACCCAAGAAGTTCTTCGGTGCGGCACGCAACATCGAAAATGGCGGATCGCTCACCATCATCGCCACCGCCCTGGTCGAAACCGGTTCCAAGATGGACGAGGTGATCTTCGAAGAGTTCAAGGGCACGGGCAACATGGAGCTTCGTCTCTCCCGTTCACTCGCCGACAAGCGCATCTTCCCGGCTGTCGATGTCAACGCCTCGGGCACTCGACGCGAAGAAATGCTCATGGGTGCCGACGAAGTGAAGGTCACCTGGAAGCTCCGTCGTGCGCTCGCCGGACTCGACACGCAGTCAGCACTCGACGTGGTTCTGGGCAAGATGAAAGAGACGGCAACCAACGTGGAATTCCTCCTGGCCGTCAGCAAGGCGCAAACCATCGGTGGCGTGACGTCGAAGGAGGACTAAGTGCTTGATTCGGTAGCAACCCTGCTGGCCGAGCACGAAGAACTTCAGGTTCAGCTCGCCGACCCGGCCGTGCACGCGGATGCCGCGCGCGCGAAAAAGCTCAACCGACGTTACGCCGAACTGAGTCAAATCAAAGCCGCGTTTGAGGGTTTGCAACAACTGCAAGAAGACCTCGCTGCGGCAAAAGAACTCGCGAAAGAAGACGAGTCGTTCGCGGCCGAAGTTCCCGCGATGGAAGAGGCAATCCCGGCGGCGCAGGAGCGCCTTCGTCGGTTGCTCATTCCGCGCGACCCCGACGATGGGCGCGACGTCATCATGGAAATCAAGGCCGGTGAAGGTGGTGCCGAAAGCGCCCTTTTTGCTGCCGACCTGTTGCGCATGTATTTGCACTACGCCGAGTCGAAGGGGTGGAAAACCGAAATTCTCGACCGCACCGAATCCGACCTCGGTGGCTACAAAGATGTGCAACTCGCGATCAAGGGATCCTCACCCGACCCGTCGCAGGGCGTGTGGGCGCACCTCAAGTACGAGGGCGGGGTGCATCGCGTTCAACGCGTTCCCGCCACCGAATCCCAAGGGCGAATTCACACCTCGGCGGCCGGTGTGCTTGTTTTTCCTGAAGTGGATGAGCCCGAAGAAGTCGAGATCAGCCAGAACGACCTGAAGATCGACGTTTTCCGCTCGAGTGGACCCGGTGGGCAGTCGGTCAACACCACCGACTCCGCCGTGCGCATCACGCACTTGCCGACCGGAATCGTCGTGTCGATGCAAAACGAGAAGTCGCAGATTCAAAACCGTGAGGCGGGCATGCGCGTGCTCCGCGCGCGCATTCTGGCCCGGCAGCAAGAGGAACAAGCAGCCGAGGCGAGTGCGGCTCGCAAGTCTCAGATTCGTACCGTTGACCGCAGTGAGCGCATCCGCACCTATAACTTCCCGGAGAACCGCATTGCCGACCACCGCACGGGGTACAAGTCGTACAACCTGGATCAGGTCATGGATGGCGCGCTCGGCCCGGTTGTTGACTCGTGTATCGCCACCGATGAAGAAGCACGCTTGGCTGCGCTCGGCGACGAGAAATAGTCACTCGCCTTCCGAGAGCTAGATCCACGCGGCTGGATCGTAATAATCGGATTCGCTGCGGGCACGAGATTTGGGCGTGACGGTCGCGGGGATGCCCGTGGCAACACTGTCGGCGGGAACGTCTTTCACGACAAC
>Ga0214917_10000128_pt1 | contig 88649 bp, 81 predicted proteins | sample LL_1208_BB_MetaG_FD_177983 | JGI IMG/M metagenome (GOLD analysis project Ga0214917, IMG submission 177983) | Freshwater microbial communities from Lake Lanier, Atlanta, Georgia, United States - LL_1208_BB | ecosystem: Environmental > Aquatic > Freshwater > Lake | place: USA: Georgia | collected... | reverse complement strand
CGTTGTAGCGTGGCTCATTATTTGGCGGTGCTATGACTGTTCACTGCTTGACAAGCGGCTGTGCCTCCTCTTTCGTGTTGAATAAAATCAAACTTCGAAAGATTGACCCGTTACGGCACGCGGGTCAAAGCCAGCCACGGCAACGCCGAGGCTTTCAGCTTGACCAAGACGCACTCAGCAACATGTTCAATCAATCGAACTCTGTAAAACTTTGTGGCAAGGTGGGAAACTAGTTTCCACTTTTGCTAAGCCATAATGGTAGCGCAAATGAGTGACAACCCCACCTCAGACCAAGACTTGGCTTTGGCTGAAGCTCGCGCACGCCTCGCCGAAACACCCGCCAATGTGGTGGTTGCCAACCATGTGATCGGACTCTACGAACTGGCAGCAATACATCTTGGTGCGAACCCACCAAGATTCGAAGACGCACGATTGGCAATTGACGCACTTGCGGCAATCGTTGATGCGCTCGGCAGTCGACTTGGCGAAGAACACGAAACTTTCAAAGATGCGTTGGCGAATATTCGTTTGGTTTATGTCAAGTTGACAACCGAAAATAGTTAATTCAATTCGGCGCACCAAATATTGCTTCGGCATCGAGTCGAGCACCTCGCAACCATTCTTCGACTGACATTTCAGACTTGCCTTCTGGTTGCACAACCTCTATCGCCAATGCACCATCGCCAGTGGCGACAAGACACGACGACTTACCGAGTTCGTAGACCTGACCGTTTTTGAATTCTTGAGATTTTTTCGGCACCGTATGGGCCCGCACAATCTTCAGCCTGCGACCATTGACGAAAGTGAAGGCTCCACCTACGCGCACCTGTCGCAAAATCTGATTAGAAGCCTCGTGCCAATCAATCAGTAGGTCGGCAGTCTTTATCTTCTTTGCATAACTAACTTCGCCAGTTTGTGAAGTGCCAGTACTAAAACCGAGTTTGACAATTCTCAGCAACATCTTGACTGCAACTTCGTTCAATTTTTTGCGCAATGAATCGACATCATCAGAGTCGTCAATGATGACTTCTTGACGATCAAAGACTTCGCCTTCGTCGAGTTTTTCGACAACTCGCATAATACAAACGCCCGTCTTACCATCGCCGCTCAAAATTGCCCGCTCAACAGGGGCTGCACCACGCCATCGTGGCAAGAGTGAAAAATGCACGTTGATCATCGGAACTTGCGACAGAACATCAATTGAAATCAATTCACCAAACGCAACCACGACACCTAAAAGGTTCTGTGACTCGTTGGCGAGCGTCAAGACATCGTTGATTTCGTGAGAAACACGGATGCCGAGTTTTTGCGCAGCGATTTTTACCGGGCTCGCCGAGACGTCTCGTCCGCGACCCCTTCTCACGTCTGGTCGAGTAACGACCATTTCAACTGCGATGTTGTTTGAGACAAGAGCCTGCAGATATGGCACCGCAATTTCAGGTGTACCAAAAAACACGACGCTGGTGACGCCTGCAATCGGCAATGGTGCTAGCGACTTCACGAAAGTTTGAGGTGCGTCGGTTCGCTTTCGCCAGGGATAGTTTCACGTCGTCGATATTCGGCGAGCGCTTGTTTGCGTTGATCGGGTGTCATTCTTTCGAACATCAACACACCTTGAAGATGATCGATTTCGTGTTGAAACAGCCTCGCCAAGAGTTCATCGGCTTCAATTTGAATCGTATTGCCATCAAGATTTGTCGCCTCGACGAGCACGAGCTTAGGTCGCAGCATCTCGACGTAAAGCCCAGGGATCGACAGGCAACCTTCGTCGTAAACCCATTCACCGCTTGACTCGATAATTTTTGGATTGATCAAAACCTGAGGTTGATCGTCGACATCGTAGACAAAAAGTTGTTTTTGAATACCGATTTGAGGTGCCGCAAGACCCAAACCAGGCGCCTGATACATGATTTCAAACATTTCGTCGGTCAGTTTGATCAATTTTGCATCAATATTCGTGATCTCTGCGGCGCAGGTTTTCAACACTGGATCACCGAAAGTTCTGATGTCGTAACTCACCCAACCAAGGCTATCTAAATGGTGGTGTTCAAATATCTATATTCGCGGTGGGTCAATATGCACCGACAGTCGAGACTTTGCGGGTCGCTTCGCGTTCATAAGCACCTCGGTCAACTGCTGCCAACTATCTGCGCGAGCCAGCCCATTGTCTGTGTCTTTATTCATGGTTTGCACGACAGAAGAAAACTCGAGTGACTCGGCAATTGAATCGAGAAACAACTTGGCACCCTTGCCAGTCACTTGGGCTATTGAACCGAATGGAGGAAACTTCAACAGTGACCGACGCATCTCGTCGTCAGCAAAATAGTCATTGAAGTCTCCTGTCTTCAATGCGACCAATAGTGCATTATCCGGTGTGTGCGTCTGAATCAAAATTTTCGGACTTTTAGTTGAGCGCCCAACAAGCCGAATTGCATGGATGATGAGTGTCGCGACAATTTCATTGGCGCGATACCGCGGCGCCAGCAACTCTGAGTCGATGTCAAGAAACACGACGGTGTCGGCACTCTGTACTCGATGTAGTACTGCCTCGGTGCCGACGAAAACATTGGCGCGTTCGTTGACAGACTCGGTTGCTGCTGTTACTTCAAATACCGTACGATTCGCCGCGGCTTCAAGCTCTTCGCGAAGCCGAGCGACCCCAGGTTTAAGCACCGCACAACTACTTGAACCGCAAAGTTGGCAGATGACAGGTCTGGTTTGGCCACACCTCGGACAGATCAGATTGATTCCATCGAGTTGACTCAAAGCCGCGTCACACTTCTCGCATCGCAAAACGGCACGACACGAACCGCAAGCGGTCAATCGAGCACGACCCTTGGTATTCAGGACACATACAACCCGCCGCGACTTGTCGCGTAACTCGGCGATTAATTCGGATGAAATCAATGATCGACTCCACTGTTCGTCTTGGTTGCGGTCGACAATCAACATTTGCGGCCACAAATTTTGTGGCTCTAAAACGATGCGGCCATTCGCCCATTTTCGCGCGACCAAAGACGGAATTGGTGAAAGCAAAATACATCGAGCACCAGCCCGTGCGGCACGCTCAATAGCCACATCTCGTGCATGCCAAGTGGGGCTTCTTTCTTCTTGTAGCAAATCGTCATGTTCATCGACTACGACGATGTTGGTGAATTTTTCGACCGGCGACCAAACCACGCTGCGTGTGCCAATGACAACATCAACTCCGCCGTAAGCCATCGCCCAGTCATTTGGCCACTGCGCTACCGAAAAGTTGTTGGCTTTAAGGGCGGCCGCCAAGAGTTTTACACGATGCTGCGTTGGCATTATTACGATCGTCGGCCCATCGCACACAATCGCCGAAATCAATGGGGTCAAATTTGTCAATGGCGCGAGAATTAACAGCCCGCCTCCAAAATTTTTGATCTTTTCAAATGGTTCCGAGGTGTGATTTATTGCCCTTGGCATGTAGCGCGAAGCTGGCACAGTTTTAACAAGCGTTTCTGGTGCTGCAGTCGAGATGAATGAACGCAATCTTCCTGCCCAGCGCTTTGTCGCCCAAATCGCGAGTTCAATAATTTCTTTTGTTGCACCCAGACCCAGCACTTTGATCACGCTTTTTATTTTTGCGATTTCAAGTCCCGAACTAGGTTCGCCGAGTTCGACCACCCAACCAGCAACATTTCGGCCGTGCAAAGGCACCCGCACACGAGAACCAATACGAACTTGGTCACCGAGTGCTTCAGGCACCAAATAATCAAAAATTTTGTCGACACCCGTAACATCGGGCACGACTCGCGCTACCCGAACCGAGGGCATCGCGCCTTCGATCAGAGTTTGACTGCTGCCTTGAACTCTTTGAGTTTCGACAACTTCTCCCAGGTGAAGTTCGGTTCATTGCGACCGAAGTGACCGTAGGCAGCGGTTTTTTGATAAATCGGACGCTTCAAATCGAGGTCACGCAAAATCGCCGCCGGGCGAAGGTCGAATATCTCGCGCACGGCAGCCTCAATTGCCGACTCGTCTACCGTGTTGGTGCCGAATGTCTCGACAAAAATACTGATCGGATGAGCCATGCCGATCGCATAAGCAACCTGCAATTCGCATCGCTTCGCTGCACCCGACGCAACAACATGTTTGGCGACCCAACGTGCCGCATAAGCAGCTGATCGGTCGACTTTTGACGGGTCTTTACCACTGAACGCACCGCCGCCGTGACGACCCATTCCACCGTAGGTATCGACAATAATTTTTCGACCGGTCAAACCTGTGTCGGCGTGAGGACCACCCTTGACGAATTCTCCTGTGGGATTGATATAAACCGAGTAGTCGTCTTTTGCAAATTGTGCCGGAATGACGGGGCGAATAACTTGCTCGATCAGATCTGGCCGAATGACGGTGTCACGGTTGATGCCATCGGCGTGTTGTGTCGAAATCAAAACAGTTCGCAAACGAACCGGTAACCCGTTTTCGTAATCAAAAGTGACCTGAGTCTTGCCGTCAGGACGCAGATACGGAATCGCGCCCGACTTGCGGACATCGGTCAACTTCTCTGCCATTCGATGTGCCAACCAGATTGGCAACGGCATCAGATCTTCTGTCTCGGTGCACGCGTAGCCGAACATCATGCCTTGGTCGCCAGCACCTTGACTATTTAATTTGTCTTCACCACTTTTGCCTGCACGAATCTCTTCGCTGACGTCGACGCCTTGTGCGATGTTTGGGCTCTGTTCATCGATACTGACAATTACGCCGCATGTATTGCCATCAAAACCGTAGAGCGCGTTGTCATAACCAATGCCCTTGATTACTTCTCGGGCAATTTTCGGGATATCTACGTAAGCGCTAGTTGTAATTTCGCCGGCAACGACACATAGTCCCGTAGTCAACAATGTTTCACATGCGACTCGTCCGTTTGCGTCTTCAGCCAAAATTGCATCAAGCACCGCGTCAGAGACCTGGTCGGCCATCTTGTCTGGGTGACCCTCGGTCACGCTCTCTGATGTGAATGAATACTTTTTCATCAACGAAGACTTTGTGAGTTATTCGGCTGCTGGCTCAGTTGCTGAATCTTGCATTGCGTCAAGTTCAGCCTGCCTTTCGGCGGCGATTGCCGCTTCGTTCTCTGCTAGAACTTCTTCGATCGTCTTGGCAACAAGTTGAATTTTGCCTGCGGCGATTTCTTCAAAGCTGATCGAAAGAGGCTTACGTGCCGTCGAACTGACTTGCGGCGGCACCATATTGCCGAGACCATCGCCGAGTTGATTGAAGTAAGAGTTGATTTCGCGAGCGCGTCGAGCCGAAAGTGTCACGAGAGAAAATTTTGACCCTGTGTAACCCATTAGCGACTCAATTGCTGGGCTCATCATCGTGTCTTCTGTTGTCACTGTTGCCTCCTGGCGATCGACACAAAGCGAACGAAACCGACTCGCTTGCGGCTATTGAGTATAGCCATTTATCTAACTCGGCGTGCGCTGGTTTCGCTCATAAGAGATGATGCGACTCATCTCTTCAAGCGTCGATTCAAGGTCATCATTGATAATCACGTAGTCGGCAATGGCTTTGCCCACGGGCTCTTCTTCTTCGGCTTTGCGTAATCGCTTCTCAACTTTTTGATCGGCATCGCCACGGCCCCTTAGCCTCGCTTTTTGCTCTTGCCGCGACGGCGGCAGGACAAAAAGCAATAGCGCGGATTGATTGAGATTTTTGACTTGTTGCGCGCCATCAACTTCGATCTCAAGCACCAAGTCTTTGCCGGGGGGCGGATTTGGTGTTGGGGTGCCGTATAAGTTGCCGAGGAAATCTGTCCATTCAAGAAAACCATTGGCGGCAATATTGTCTTCAAATTCGCTTCGAGATACAAATTTATAGGCATCGGTTGCCTCACCTGGTCGTTGTTCGCGTGTTGTCCACGAACGACTCAGCCACAAATTTGCATCTCTTTGAACGAGTTTCTCAACGATCGTACTCTTGCCAACTCCTCCGGGCCCAGACACCACTATCACCAGACCAGAATTTTTTGAATTCACTGAATTCGCCCCAAAATTAAAACTCGCTCGTCATCGGCAAGATCACGCAACTTCAATTTGTGTGAAATTTTCAACTCGTCAAGCGTTTGTCGAGCACGAATTTTGCCGACATCCGAGAAGCACTCGAGTGCCTTCACAACATACAAATAGCCAAGGGCGTATTCTTCTGTGCGCTGCAACACTGCAGACTTTGATCTCGAGCCATCTTTAATTTGGTCGAGCACAATATTCATTTTTTGACGCAACTCGCGTACGCGAGCAATTGACATTTCACGTGTTTCAAGGCCAATTGGCGTCTTTGCCATTAATTCATTCTAGTTCTCAGCCACAAAGCCTGGTTATTCGGACTTATTTTTTAGCCCACCTCGATGAGATGCCGAAGTCACCTGCGACCAATCTGAAATCAAGTGCTTATCAGCCCATCTATTGAGCTGTCGCAAGATCTTGATCGGTGCTTTTGGATCAGCAAAAGTTGCCGTGCCAACCTGAACAGCATCGGCGCCAGCAAGCATCAATTCGGCTGCGGTCTTACCGCAAACAACGCCTCCAGCCCCGATGATTCGAATCTGAGGCAATGCAGCACGCACCTCATATATACATCTCACGGCAATTGGATGCAGCGCAGTCCCCGAGAGTCCCCCGCGAATGTTGCCCAACACAGGTAGCCCCGTATCGGTATTGATCGCCATTCCAATTGCGGTATTGACGAGCGTCACCGCCTGCGCCCCAGCCGAATGCACAGCGCGAGCGACATCAACCAAGATCGATGTGTTAGGACTCAACTTTGCCCAAAGAGGCAAACCAGAGGCTGAACACGCTTCTACAACCTGAGCGCTGAGAGCCGAATCGTGACTGAATATCGCATGATCGCCGTTCAAATTCGGACAAGAGAGGTTCAATTCAATTGCGACAAGATCTTCGCGCACCTCGCCAAGCATTTGCGCAGCCAGTCGGTAGTCGTCGACGCTGTGACCCCAAATGCTTGCGACAACTTTTGACCGTGACTTGCGTAAGCTCGGCAAATCATTTTCTATAAAACTCGCGACACCTCCGCCTTGCAACCCAACCGCGTTGAGCATGCCCGACTTTGTTGGGTGCAGCCGCGGGGCTGGGTTGCCAGGCCAGGCAAAATGAGCAACCGATTTGGTGACGACAGCGCCGATTTCACGCAACGGAAAATATTCTTCAAATTCAGCGCCGTATCCAGCAGTGCCAGATGCAGTCAATATCGGCTGCGTGAGTTCGACCGCACCAATCGCAATCGCTTGGCGAATCATTTTTTGGCGTGAAATTCTTGCAGTGACTTGACCGTAAATGGCCGATTACGTTGCTCAATCATCCCTTGCACGGCCGCGCTGGCCGCACTCAAGGTTGTAACGACAGAAACGCGACAGTTGTTGGCTGCTTTACGAATCGCTTCACCGTCACTTCGAGTGCCGTAACCGCGCGGTGTATTGATGACCAAGACGATTTCGCCTGCTTCAATAAGTTTTACGGCATCATCGAGGTCTTTATTAGATGTATTGCGCTCCGAAAATTTGCCGACAATTCGAGATACTTGACAACCGTTATCAGACAAAAATTTGGCGGTGCCAGAAGTTGCCGCAATCTGTAAGCCCAAAGAGGTCAGGCCCTTGACGACTTCGACGCCCCCACTCTTGTCGCGATCATTTAGCGACACAAATACCAGACCATTTTCAGGCAAGGTCGTGCCCGCGGCAAATTGCGCTTTGGCGAACGCGCGCGCGAACGAATCGTCAATGCCCATTACCTCTCCGGTTGACCGCATTTCTGGGCCGAGCGCAGTATCAACTTCAGAAAAACGATTGAAAGGCAACACCGCTTCTTTGACCGAAACATGATTTCCTGAAACTCGCTCGGTAAGTAATCCTTCTTTTCGCAAGTCTGAAAGCGTTGCGCCGAGCATCACTCGGCTGGCGACTTTGACCAGGGGCACTCCGGTTGCTTTGGCGACGAATGGTACGGTGCGACTTGCGCGCGGATTGGCTTCGATCACATAGACAGTCGAGCCAGCCACTGCGAATTGAACATTTATCAACCCAACTACTTTTAGGGCTTGTGCGATCTTTGTGACCGTGGTTTCGATTTCATTGACAATTGTTTGGCCGAGCGAAACAGGCGGAATGGTACAGGCTGAGTCGCCCGAGTGCACACCTGCCTGTTCGACGTGCTCCATCACACCGCCGATCAATATCTCGCCGACACCGTCTCGGATCGCGTCAACATCAACTTCAATTGCATCTTCCAAGAACCGATCAACTAGCACTGGGCGCTCAGCCGACAGTCCGCCTTCGCGACCTAGCGAACCTGCTTGGTCCATTTCTTGCATTGCTTTGCGCAGTTGCGTCTCATCATGGACGATTTGCATTGCTCGCCCACCCAGCACGTAGCTCGGTCTTACGAGAACTGGATAACCGATTCTGTTTGCTATTTCAACTGACTGGTCGACATTTCGCGCCGTACCACCTGGCGGCTGGGAAATTTGGTTGGCGTGGCACAGTGCGCTCCATTTTTCTCGGTCTTCGGCGATGTCGATGCTCTCACTATTGGTGCCAGCGATCAGACTTGCTGGTAATCGTGATGCAAGTTTCAACGGTGTCTGACCACCAAGCCCAACGATAACTTTTGGTGCAACCCCTGACGAAACCGTTTCTGCTTCGATCACATTCAAAACGTCTTCAAGAGTCAATGGCTCGAAATAAAGTTTGTCTGAAGTGTCGTAATCGGTAGAGACTGTTTCAGGGTTGCAGTTGAGCATGATCGTCTCAAAGCCCGCGTCGCGCAATGCAAAACTTGCATGCACGCAGCAGTAGTCGAATTCAATGCCCTGCCCGATTCGGTTGGGACCGCTACCCAAAATAATCACCGATTGTTTTGTGCTCGCATGGATCTCTGACTCATCTTCGTATGTTGAATAGTGATAAGGAGTTTGCGCCGAAAATTCTGCGCTGCAAGTATCAACTGCTTTATATGTAGGGCTGACGCCTGCATCTAGTCGTGCCGTGCGCACTTCACTTTCGCTGGTCTTCCAAATCAATGACAATTGCGCATCGGCAAAACCCATACGTTTTGCTCGCAACCATTCGGTCTTGGTTAGCGAAGACATCTCACGGGTGGCCAAAAATTCTCGTTCTTCGACAATTGACAACATCTGATCTAAAAACCAAGGATCAAATTTGCAATAGCCGGCGACTATCTCGACCGAAATTTTGCGACGTAAACATTCACCGATTTGAAAAATTCTTTCGGGAGTGGGTATCGCGATTCGCTCAAGCAATTGCTCATCGGTCAGTGGAAGATAATTTTCTTCACCCGGATCACAATTGAGCCCATAACGACCGATCTCGAGTGATCGCAGAGCCTTCTGCAGACTCTCAGCGAATGTGCGACCAATCGCCATTGCCTCACCGACACTTTGCATCTGAGTGCCAAGCACCCCAGACGTGCCGGGAAACTTTTCGAAGGCCCAACGCGGAATCTTGACCACTACATAGTCGATCGTCGGCTCAAAACTAGCCGGCGTCTTCTTGGTAATGTCGTTTGAAATCTCGTCAAGCGTGTAGCCGACGGCGAGCTTCGCGGCTATTTTGGCAATTGGAAAACCAGTTGCTTTCGAAGCCAAAGCCGAGCTTCGAGAGACTCGCGGATTCATTTCGATGACTACTTGTTCTCCTGTCGTGGGGTTGACAGCAAACTGGACATTAGAGCCGCCGGTCTCAACCCCAACTCTGCGAATGCAGGCGAAAGCGGCATTACGCATTTTTTGGTACTCGACATCTGACAACGTCATTGCCGGAGCAACCGTTATCGAATCTCCTGTATGAACACCCATTGCGTCGACGTTTTCGATCGAACAAATAATCACGCAGTTGTCATTTCGGTCGCGCATTACTTCGAGTTCATATTCTTTCCAGCCGACAATTGAAGTTTCAATTAGCACTTCAGAAATTGGGCTGGCTGCCAAACCGTTCGCCACGACCGACTTGAACTCTTCTTGAGTGTGGGCAATGCCCGTGCCACGCCCGCCCAAAATATAGGCAGGACGAATTATGACCGGAAGCCCGATCTCTTTTACAATTTTTTGGGCCTCGGGCAGAGTGTGGGCAATGCCTGAACGCGGCACACTCAAACCGATTTCAATCATCGCCTCTTTGAACTTGCCGCGATCTTCAGCTGTTGCAATTGCTTCGGCATTTGCACCGATGAGTTCAGGGGTTCCTGGTACACCAACTTTTCCTCGCGCGAACAACTCCATTGCTAAATTCAGAGCAGTCTGACCGCCCAATGTCGGCAACACGGCATCGGGTTTTTCGCGCTCAATAATTTTTTCGATGAACTCTGGCGTGAGGGGTTCGATGTAAGTGCGATCGGCAAAATCTGGATCGGTCATAATCGTCGCGGGATTCGAATTCGCAAGAATCACCCGGTATCCCTCGCTGCGCAACACACGGCAGGCCTGAGTTCCCGAATAGTCAAACTCACAGGCTTGACCGATGACGATCGGCCCAGAACCCAACACAAGTATCGATTTAAGGTCGTTTCGCCGAGGCATTACTTGGCCTTCATTCGTGTAACGAATTCGCCGAACAAATAACGGCTGTCATGAGGCCCTGGCCCCGCCTCGGGATGATATTGCACGCTAAACGCATTTGCATCGAGTACTCGCATACCTTCGTTCGTATTGTCGTTCAAATTGATGTGGGTAACCTCGGCTTTTTTCGCCAACGAGTCTGCGTCAACACAGAAGTTGTGATTTTGACTTGTGATCTCAACCGTTTTGGTAGCGATGTTGCGCACCGGATGATTGGCTCCGTGATGTCCGAATGGCAACTTAAATGTCTTACCGCCAAGAGCTAACGCCATCAGCTGGTGTCCGAGGCAAATACCGAACATTGGCACACCAGTGCCAAGAAGTTCACGAATTGTCGCAGGGGCACCATGCACCATTTCGGGATCACCCGGTCCATTTGAAAGAAAGATGCCGTCTGGTGAGAGTGCCATTACCTCGCTCGCCGAAGTGCTCGCCGGTACAACATGCACTGTGGCGAAATCGGCTAAACAATTCAAAATTGTTGTCTTGATTCCAAAATCAAAAGCAACAACCTTGAACTTGCCCGAACCGTGAATAAAACTCTTCGTCGTCGTCACTTGCGCGATCAAATTGCGACCCGCCGTGCCTTTTTCGGCGGCAACGGCTTTGCGCAGTTCCGATTCGCTTGCCGTGCCAAACGCCCCTGGCATTGCACCCGACTCGCGCAACACGCGGGTCAGTCTTCGAGTGTCAATGCCCGCTATGCCAGAAATTTCATGGCGCTTGAGAAATGAATCAAGCGAATCGTCGCTTCGCCAGTTGCTGCGTCGTCGCGCGAGTTCACGCACGATCACTCCCCGTGCAAAAATCTTCGACGATTCGTTGTCAAATGCTGTCGTTCCATAGTTGCCAATATGAGGCGTGGTGAAAGTGATTATCTGGCCCGCATATGAAGGATCGGTCAAAATTTCTTGATAACCCGAAAGTGCAGTATGAAAAACAACCTCACCGCGCGCAATATTCGGCGACGAAATTTCAGAACTGTTTGCGCCGATCGCTTCACCCTCAAAAATTGAGCCGTCTTTCAGCACGAGAAGAGCAGGCCGAATATTGCGTGTCATCGCTGTGCTTGACCATCAATCACTGTTGGCGTCCCTTTGAAAATCGTGTGCCTTACCCGACCTCGAAGCGTGCGACCAATATATGGAGTGTTGATGCTCTTGCTGGCAAGTCGCTCGGGGTCAACGCTCCAAGTTAGTTGAGGATCGAACACACAAAGGTTTGCATTTGCTCCCGCGATGACGTCACCGCCATGTTCATCATCGATCCGCGCTATTTTTGCTGGGTTCCAACTCATCAGCGCCACCACATCACGAATTTCACAAGCATCTTCGGCTAACACCACACCCAAGGCCGTTTCAAGACCCAACATGCCGGGCGGCGCCATATCTAGCGACATTTCTTTGTCGCGACGCGGATGCGGGGCGTGATCTGTCGCGATTGCATCAATCGTGCCGTCGCGCAGACCATCTTTTAGTGCTTGGATGTCGGCATTAGATCGCAACGGTGGGTTGACTTTGTAGACAGGGTTATAACTCGCCAGCAGTTCTTGGGTCAATGACAAGTGATGCGGGGTCGCTTCGGCCGTAATCGGCAACCCGTCGCGTTTTGCGGCACGAACAAGTTCGACGCTGCGCTCGGTAGATAAATGTAAAAAGTGCATCGATGCACCGGTTATGCGCACCAACTCGATGTCACGAAAAACCATAAGTTCTTCGGCGATTGATGGCCAGCCTGGTAGCCCAAGGTCTGTGCAACAACTGCACTCATTCATTACCGCGCCCTTTGTCAGTTCGGCAACTTCACAATGTTGTGCAAGAGTGACGCCCAAACCTTTGGCATATTCAAGCGCACGACGCATCAGAGCGGCATCTTGCACACCGTTGCCGTCATCGGTAAAAAGCGTTACACCTGCTGTAGCCAACTCGGCCATTGGAGCGAGCGATTCACCTTGACGACCCAGGGTGATGCAGCCACTTGGCACAACATCTACCAGACCTGCACGCTTGCCTTGCTCACGAACAAAATCAATAACCGCTACCGAATCTTGTGGTGGGTCGGTGTTCGGCATGGCAACTAGCGCCGTGTATCCGCCCAGAGCCCCGGCACGACTGCCGGTTTCAATCGTTTCAGCTTCTTCTTTGCCAGGCTCCCGCAAATGAGCATGAAGATCTACGAACCCGCTACTAACGATGCAGCCTGAAGCATCGAGTTGATTTTCGCCTTTGAGATTTTTACCGACTTCGACAACGCGACCGTTTTCAATTTTGACATCGCCGATAACTTGCGAGTCTCGATTGACGATCGTGCCGCCTTTGATCACCAACGACTTACTCATGCTTGGCCTCCAAGATTCGAACCACTGCCGAGCAATTTAAACAGCACCGCCATTCGCACTGAGACGCCGTTGGCAACCTGTCGATGAATTAAAGAATTCTTGACATCTGACGGGTCGATTTGCATCTCTACGCCACGATTCATTGGCCCAGGGTGCATAACTATTGCGTCGGACTTGAGCGCTTGTACTCGTTGTTGAGTGAGTCCGTATTGCTCGCTGTATTCGCGCAAAGTCGGCACATGACCTTGAGCCATTCGCTCGCTCTGCAAGCGCAACATATAAAGAACATCGACGCCACCGATGACTTCATTAAGTCGATGCGAAACAGTAACGGGCCAGTGCGAGACGTCTGGTGGTAACAATGTTGGAGGCGCAACGAGAACGACGCTTGCCCCCAGAAGCGTGAACGCTTGGATGTTGCTTCTCGCGACACGCGAGTGTTTGATATCCCCAACTATCGCTATTTTCATTCCGGCAAAGTTCTGTGCGTGGGTGGCTTCGCGAATCGTGTAGCAATCAACGAGCGCCTGAGTTGGGTGCTGGTGTGCGCCGTCGCCGGCATTGATGATTGATGCTTTTGTCCACTGGCATATCTGCCACGGAATGCCCACCGATTTGTGCCGCACAACAAACGCGTCAACTCCCATGTCTGTGATCGTCGCGACAGTATCGCGAAGCGACTCACCCTTGTTTACACTCGAAGTCGAGACATTAAATGTCATCGTGTCAGCTGATAGTCGTTTGGCAGCGGTTTCAAAGCTCAAACGAGTGCGTGTTGAATCTTCAAAAAATAAACTGGCGACCGTACGCCCGCGAAGAGCCGGCACCTTTGGCACAGGGCGCTGATTGATCTCGGCCATATGATCTGTGAGCTGCAATAAATCGACAAGACCATCGACACCAAGTTCATCGATAGAACGAAGATGTTTCATGACTTGACTTCTGAGTTGGGCGTCACGAAAACGCCGTCCCGCGTTGCCGACACATCATCACCTCGATGAGTCGGCAGATTCTTGCCTACAAAATCAGGGCGAATCGGCAATTCACGATGACCTCGGTCGACCAGAACTGCGAGTTGCACAGCCCGCGGTCTTCCGTAGTTGTTTAAACCCTCCATTGCCGCTCGCACGGTGCGCCCCGTGTACAAGACATCGTCAACCAAAACGACAGTTGCACCAGATAAATCGAATGGAATGTTGCTGATCGCCCCTAACGAGACCGGCCGCAAAGAAATGTCGTCACGATGCAGACTGACATCAAGCGCACCAACGGGAACTGAGACTTCGGATTCAATTTTGTTTATTTGAGCGGCGATCTCTTCGCCGAGCCATGTGCCACCGCGTTGCAGGCCCACGATCGCTAAACCGACCACACCATGGTTGCGCTCGACAATTTCGTGGGCGATTCGAACAATCGCGCGACGCACATCGGCCGCAGTCATCGCCTCGCGCGACGCACTAGAACTCACAGATTTGCTCATTGTCCCTATCCGTTCGAGCCTCACAGGACTCATTTGACGGTGAATTGCTTCTAACTTCGTCTCACAATATAGCAGCGCCAGAACTCGGGGTGGTTATTTCGAAGACCGTTGATAAACGACCCACCACGAATTGGCATATGCGACCTCAAAGCGCGGTGAAACGATCGACCAAACTTTGGCTATCTCATCGTCCATATTCACAGGCAAGATTACAAACTCAATTTCGTCTGCGAAAGGCAAAACGTCACCTGACGCAAAAACATCTAAGCCATAAAGTGCGCGCCTAAAAGGCACCGGGAACGCATAAATTCTTTCACGTCGCGCCATTTGGGCGGTGAGTGGATGATACGCACTGACGATCGCCGACTTTGGAATCTTGTCAATCGCTTCAGTGGCGCCAGCCACCATTTCATGGCTTGATTTGTTGTATTCAACATCAATTCGCGCGCCAGGCAACGGCGACCAGATGAAAGCGCTGATGATGCTTGCAAAAAGACAAACTCCGACGAGCCAAGTCTGCACCTTGCGGGGTAACCGCCCTATCGCATAAACAGTGCCAAAGACAAGCGCCGGTACCGCAACGAACGAATAGTGATACTCGACGTGAAATTGATACCAAAAGGTGCTCAAAATGTTGAGCCCAAGCACAAGAACTGAAATCGCTGCAACTTCTGGAAACGCGACGAAAATAAATGCGAAAGGCAAAAACATCTGCAGCAAATAAAACGGTCGTGAGTCGCTCGCCAAATGCGAAAGCAATTTTGTCGGCTCTGAAAATAAAGTCTTTAGTAGGCCACCGAAGCCTCCAAAAGGTATCCGCCAACTATTTCTAAATGGCACCCCATTGATACCCCGCTGAATACCGAAGATCGCCAAAATCATGTACCAAAACGAAAAAGCCGTGGTGGTCAACCCAACCAAAAGATTTCTTCTGAATGCAACCCAAATGCCAAGCGGAATGATTACAAGAGCGACGTCTTCTTTAACGCTAAGGCTTAGCAATACGGACACGAAAAACAGTCGCCATCGCTTTTCTAACGCCGCGTAAAGTGCGATGCCAATCAACAACCCCAAAAACGAATCGGGATGAAAGTTTTCAAGTCCAATCCATACCGTCGCGGGATGAATCAAGTAAACAACAACGAATACAAAAGCTGCACTCTCGCTCTCGAGTCTCTTGCGAGCGTATAAAAAAACCGGTATCGCACCAGCAGAAATAGCGAGAGCTTGCACTACGAACAACAGAGAACTCGAGCCAATTAACCAGTAGAACGGCACCAAAAAAAGCAGAATAAAACTCGTATGGTCACCGAAAAGGTTTCGGCCCATCAATGTGACGAATGGGCTGTCGAATCTTGAAATCAACCAAATGCCTTGTTCATAAAGGCCAAAATCGTATGCCGAAGTATTGAGCCCTTCATGCATCTCTACGCTCAGCGCAGCCAGATAGACGAACATGAGGCCGACGACAGATGCCGTTGCGGTCTGCCAAGTTGTTATTTGCTCTGCACGAAACCGGAGGTTAGCCAAAAATTTTTTCGTAATCCCAACCTTTTCGACTATAGAACGCGCACCTTTTTGGCAATTGCCGAAAGAATGCCATTCACATATTTACCAGATTCTTCGGTAGAAAATCTCTTGGCCAATTCAACGGCTTCATTGATAATTACCGCCACTGGCACATCGACGCGGTCGATTAATTCAAAAATCGCGAGACGCAAGATATTGCGATCAATCGCCGGCATCCGTTGAATCGTCCATGTATGAGAAAATTCCGATATAAGGTCGTCGGTCTCTTGACGTCTCGCTTGTGCCCCAGTTGACATCTTGACCACGAGTTCGTCGACCGCTAAAACTTGGGCTTCTATCACTTCGACAACGTCTATGTTTCTTGACTCGGCTTCATACAGAAAGTGCAACGCCCTTTCTCGAGCAGTACTGCGAGTGTCGTCCCCGACATTTCTTTTACGGGGCGACGACATCAGACTCTCGTTATGTATTCGCCCGAGCGAGTATCAACCTTGACGCGGTCACCGATATTGACAAAAAGTGGCACCTGAATAACTTTTCCAGTTTCGAGAGTCGCAGGCTTGCGCGCACCCGAAACACGATCACCCTGGATGCCCGGCTCTGTCTCTGCGATGTTTAGTTCGACTGTTACGGCAATCTCAACACTGACAATTTCTTCTTTGTATTGGGCAATAATCGCTTTTGCGCCTTCGACCAAATAATCAGAAGCGTCACCAAGCGCCCGAGGTGCAATGTTGATTTGCTCGTAAGACTCGGTGTCCATGAACACGAAGTCGTCACCTTCTTTATATAGAAACTGCATGTCTGCACGATCAAGGATCGCTTGTTCTACCCTCACACCAGCATTGAATGTGCGCTCAAGAATGTTGCCTGTTCGTAAATTGCGAAGTTTGGTTCGCACGAATGCCCCGCCTTTGCCCGGTTTAACATGTTGAAAATCGACGACGGTAAAGAGACCGTTGTCAATTTCGAGTGTGATGCCGTTCTTTAGGTCGTTGGTTGTAATTGCAGGCACTGTCGATCCTTTTTGCTTGAAGTAAGAATTCGGCAGCCTGTCTGCGTAACGACGACCAAGTCTTCTATTCGCACGCCACCGAGCCCTTCACGATAGACGCCTGGCTCGACGGTTACCACCTCGCCAACTGCAAGTGGTTCGGCAAAGCCACTTCGCACCCATGGCATCTCATGAATCTGAAGACCCACACCGTGACCAGTGCTGTGGGTAAATTCATTCGCAAAACCAGCCGCTGCAATGAAGTCGCGACATGCCTTGTCAACATCTTGTGCCAAGACACCCGCCTTGACAAAATCGAGACCCAACAGCTGTGCCTGACTCACCACTTCATGCATCTCGCTCAAGATCGGATCAACGTCGCCAATCAAGAAAGTGCGTGTCATGTCAGAGTGATACCCGTCCACCAGCCCACCGACATCTATCACGACGCTGTCGCCAGTTTCAATTCGTCGACCAACGGGTCGATGGTGTGGCCGTGCCGCATTCGGGCCGCTGGCAACAATCGTGTCGTAACTGGTGAACTCTGCCCCATGTCGCCGCATTCGGTAGTCGAGTTCGTCACGAATGTCTCGTTCGGTTAGGCCCTGCGAAAGTATCGGGACAACTTCGGTAAGTGCTTTGTCCGTCGCCGTCGCGGCAAGTTGCATGCGCTCAATTTCTGGCTCAGACTTGCGTCGTCGCAACTTTGGCACTATTGGAGAAATTTTCACGAGCTCGGTCGATAATTGTTCTGACATCGCCGAAAGTTGATAGACGGTCAATTCGTTGGCATCGAAAAATATATTCTTCAGAGATTTGGTTGCATCGACCAACGCTTCTCTTATGGCGACGGCACTTCGACCTTCGATCACCGTGCAATTTGCCCCGGAGATGTTTATTTGTTCGCGGGCTTGGTCGCCATATCGACCATCGACCACGAGCACCATGTCGTCGGGACGAACCACCAAAGTGCCGGCAGAACCTGTAAAACCAGTCAACCACCGGACGTTGTTCAAATCAATGACCAGCAAACCACTCTCAGCGCAGTCGCCAAGTTGGTCGATCTCGTGACGCACCAACTTGTCGCGCCCAGAAACGACAAGTGGCGTCAACACAGTTCGCGCTGATTCTTTGAGGTTCGATGTCATGGTGGCTATTTCTTCTTTGCTAAAAGTGTCGCGATTGCGTGAACCGCGAATACATACGAGTCGGCGCCGAAACCAGCGATTGAACCTGAAGCAACTGGCGCAACCACACTTTCATGCCGCCAAGTTTCGCGCGTGGCCGGGTTTGATAGATGCACTTCGACAATCGGTCCGGCAAAACTTGCCAACGCGTCATGAAGACTCCAGGCGAAATGGGTCAGAGCACCAGGGTTGATGATGATCGCCGCACACCGACCTCGCGCAGAGTGAACTGCCGTAACCAGCTCGGCAACTCCTTGGGCGCTGATGATTTCAATCTGCAAGCCCAAATGTTGCGCTGTTTGCACAACACGTTGCATGTGGTCATCAAGCGAATCAGTGCCGTAGATTTCGGGTTGCCTTTGCCCAAGCAGGTTCAGATTCGGTCCGCTCAATACCAAAACTGTTTGTGCATCTGCTTTGACCATGGTTGAAAGATTACTTCTCGTTCAGTCGCATCGCGTCGAAGGCTTGCTCTAAGTGCATTTCGCTCACGCCGCTAACCACCTCAATGCCCGAAGGTCCATCGAGCACGAATGTAAGCCCCGATACCGCTTTTTTGTCCAAATGCATCAGGCCAATCAACTCTCGACGATTTATGATTTCGTCTGGTTTGACTTTAAGCCCGTAAGTTTCTCCGATTACCCGATAATGCTCGTCGACTCGGGCTTGAGAGATACGTTTCATCGAATGAGCGACATGCGCAGCAAAGATCATGCCGACCGCGACCGCCTCGCCATGGGCCATCATGAAGTTGCTTGATCGCTCTAGCGCATGCGCAAGCGTGTGCCCATAATTGAGCAGCGCACGACCGCCACTCTCGCGCTCGTCAGCCGAAACTATGTTTGCTTTGATCTCGACACACCTTGCGATTCGAGCGGGCATTTCAAGAGCGAGAAGATCATCTCCAGTCAAGAAGTGATACTTGGCGACTTCACCCAAACCACAACGCATTTCACGTTGCGTCAATGTCTCAAGCGCATCAAGATCGCAGATCACGCCCAGCGGTTGCCAGAACGCACCAACTAAGTTTTTTCCTGAAGCAATATTGACCCCGGTCTTGCCGCCAACCGATGCATCAACCATGCCGACGAGCGAGGTCGCAACATGCACGACCGAAGTACCGCGATGCCAACTTGCCGCGGCGAAACCAGCCACATCTGTGACCATGCCGCCACCGACACCGATCACGACATCATTTCTTGTCAATCCAAATTCGGCGAACTTTTGTGCGAGCATCTCAATTGTCGTCAAAGATTTATGCTCTTCGGTGTCACCTATAAAAACCGTCGTACTTTCGATTTTCAATGTCGGTTGAATGGGGATATTTTTCTGAGTCACCACGAGGGCACGCTTTGCCAGTTTCGGCACGAAGTTGTCAATTTGGTTGATCGCGCCGTGCCCGACCAGCACCGAATAAGAACGCTCGCCAAGAGCGACTTTGACCTGATGAACTGTCATTGGTTAGCACTCACAATATTCGCCAAGTCACACATCTTGACCACATCTTCGACTACCTGGGCGATTGTCAACGATTGTGTTGCAATTTTGTGGGTCGCCAACTGCCGATAAAAAGTTTCACGTTTAGACCGCATTGTCGTTAAAGCGCCGACGGGGTCGGCATCAAGAAGAGGTCGATGCTTGGCGCGCCCCGTGCGAGCAACCAGAATTGAAGTCGGCGCGTCTAACCAAACAATGCACCGAGCACATTGGGCCAAGAGATTTCGATTTGATTCTGCGACTACCGCACCACCAGCAACCGCCAAGACTGTCGGCTCGGTACTTGCACACGCGACGGTCAATGCCTCGGTTTCAAGCCGGCGAAACTCGGGCTCACCCAATTCGGCGAAAATCTCTCGGACAGACAATTTCGCTCGCTTTTCAACGAGTTCATCTGAATCTGAAAAATTTATATGCAGAAATTGTGCGAGTTCGCGGCCAACGGCGGTCTTGCCTGACCCCATTAGCCCGACCAGAACTATCAGCGATTTTGTTTCAGGTTGCAACGAAGTATCTGGTGGCATGCCTTTTACCGAACTCAACTGATTCGCTTGACGAATGCGTTGGCATTTCGCACGAAGTCTTCGATGCTGTCACCACCAAAATTTCTTTGGGCTTCTTGGGCCAAAACGAGCGCGACCATTGTCTCGGCAACTATGCCCATCGCGGGCACCGCAGTCACATCGGTGCGCTCTTTAAAACTAACTGTTTCTTCTTTAGTAATGGTGTCGACGGTTTTTAGAGTTGGGCGATTCAGTGTCGCCAATGGCTTCATCGCTGCACGAACGACCAACAACTCACCTGTCGACATTCCACCTTCGGTGCCGCCAGCCAAACTAGTTTCACGCGAATATTTTTTTGCTGACTCGTTCCAGATGATCGCATCGTGCGCATTACTGCCACGGCGAGCCGCGACCTCAAAACCATCACCGATTTCGACACCTTTCACAGCTTGGATGCTCATAATCGCCTGAGCCAACAAGCCGTCGAGCTTTCGGTCCCAATGAACATAGCTGCCGAGGCCAACGGGCATACCATAAGCCAAGACTTCGACGATTCCGCCCAAACTGTCACCGTCTTTTGCTGCATTTTCGATTTCAGCAATCATCAGTGCTTCGGCCTCAGCATTGAAACATCGAACTGGTGATTCGTCAATTTGTTCGAGATCATAAATTTGAGGTCTGACAAGATTTTGACTTCGTGCCGAACCCAATTGCAGAACATGTGAAAAAATCGAAACATTAATTTCTTTCAACAGAAGTTTCGCCAATGCTCCGGCTGCTACACGTGCCGCTGTTTCTCTTGCGCTTGCTCGCTCGAGTACGTCACGAGCGTCGTCAAAACCATATTTTTGCATACCCGTCAAATCTGCATGACCGGGTCTTGGCTGGGTCAACGGCTTTTTTGTTTTGCCGGGTTCGGGTGACATTTCTTCGTGCCAAACATCGCTACGAAACCATTCACTATTCTTAATTTCAATCGCAACGGGTGAACCAAGAGTTCGACCGTGCCGTATGCCACCAATCAGAACGATTTCATCTTGCTCAAACTTCTGTCGCGGTCCGCGCCCATAGCCAAGACGACGACGAGCAAGTTCATCGTTGACGTCTTGCGCCGTCACGTGCAGGCCGGCAGGCAAACCTTCAACGATCACGACCAGAGCCTGACCATGACTTTCGCCAGCTGTTAGGTATCGAAGCATAAATATCAGGCTACCTCTGAGGTTTAGCCGCTAACGGGTCATTAAATTCTTGAACTACTACCAGACAAAAAAGTAACGAGTTGCACTAACAACTATTGAGTGCCGCGCTACGCATTAACTTCGTATCACCGCTTTGACCCAACCAAAATTGTTGCTGCAGAGCCGCCTGGTGCACAAGCATCTCTAAGCCGTCAACAGTTTGTGCGCCAGATGTTCTTGCCGCACGCAATAATTTTGTTTCTAGCGGACGGTATACCGCGTCAAGAACCGTATGGCTCGAGTTAATCAGGGCAACATCTAACGGCGATTGCTCTGCGGTTGCGCTCGTCAAACCCGCTGGGTCGAAACCAACAGGTGTTGTATTGATTATCAGCTGAGCATTTGCGACGTCAGCTTCAATATCTCGACTGACACGACAGTTGTCGTAATTCTCAGAAATTTGTTCTGCATGTTTCGGTGTTCGATTGAATATGACCACGTCGGCGGCACCGTTATCAATCAGTGAATGAACAACTGCGGCAGCCGTACCACCGGCGCCAACAACGAGTGCCCGACAATTGCCTATTCTCTGAGAGGTTGACGCCTCAATTGCGTTGCATGCGCCTTGGCCGTCAGTGTTGGTCGCAAAAATTTTGCCGTTTCGTTGCAGTCTCACGGTATTCGCCGAATTCGTGAGACGAACAATTTCATCAACTTCACCGATCTCTCTCACCACTCTTGCGACTTCATTTTTATGCGGCATTGTTACGGAATATCCGGCTATGCCGAGAGCCGACATCGCCTCGAGTGCACCTCGAACCTTTTCGGATTCAACCAAAAAAGACAAATAGACCCAATTAACTTTTAGTGCTTCGAAAACGGCGTTATGAATTGTTGGCGACAAACTCTGCTCAACCGGATTGCCGATAATTGCCGCAAGACGGGTGGATGTGTCAATTTGAATATTCATCATGGCAAGAAACCGCCGGCGCGCGCCGCTTCAACATTTCGTTCGTGGTCTTCAATCGTCGCGGCGAATGTGTGACCGCCCTTGGCGTCACTCAAAACGTAAAAGATATAGGCGCAATTTGATGCCTGCTTGATACCCCGACAAATCGGGTCGCTGAGTGGCGGGTTCGGCGCCGGATTGAGAGCAGCACGAATAGCCGCGCGACCAGGATTGGCAATCGGTGTGGGTGGCAAACCTTTCGTCTTATAGGTGTTGTAAGGGCTATCGATCGCCTTCAAATCACTAAATGTCGCGCCTTCGGCCGCGTTGTAGTAAAGAGTCGCATCTATTTGCAACGCCATACCACGATCGAGACGATTGTAAATAACTCGAGCAATCTTCGCGCGATCAACCTCAAGTTTGGCCTCGCGCTCAATGAGCGAGGCAACAATCAAAACTTCGTAGGGCGTTCGTCCAACCTTCTCTTTGGCCTGATCGAGCCCCTCTTGAATGCCGACACGCTCCATAAGTCGCAGCATCCGATCGATTATCGCCGACGCAGCCTCATCGCCCGAAACTTGGTAAGTATCAGGGAACAACAAGCCCTCTAATCTGAATTCTGCGTCGTCTAAACGGCTCGGATCATTCGGGCCAAAACTTGAAACAAAATCGGGGTTACTCGCCGTTGTCAAAAACTCTTGGGCGGTGATTCGAGATGTTTTCTCTTCGATTCGGCCCGCCATCTTGGCAACCGTGAAACCTTCGGGAAAAGTAACTTTTGTAAAAGTTGCTGATGGGCTCGTATTCAGCACCTTCATGATCTCGCCTACATGGCTGCGTGGCGTCAATAGGTAATAGCCCGGTTGAAGGTCGACGCCACCATTTCGGGAAGCATAGAACTGAAATACTCGTGAGTTGACGATGAAACCCTCTTCTTCTAGTCGACGACTGACACTTGCAAGCGAGTCATTTTGATTGACCGTAAAATTTGTCGCCACTTGAGCAACACCATCAACCGAATCTGGTGGGTTTAACTGTCGTAGATACCAAAGCCCACCGATCACAAACGAAACAATGACGGTCATTACGACAGCAAGGGCGACAATTACCGTTCGAGACTCAGGCCGACGCTCGTTGACTACTTCTTCGAAGTCGCTGCTTCCCCATGCGTCGGGCCCATCCCATGGGTCTTCTTTCCATTTCTTAGATTCGCCCTTTTTCACTTCTGGTTCCGATCTACGTGTTCAAGCCAACCTTGCAGCATCACAGCCGCAGCAATTTTGTCGACGATACGACGACGTGCTTGAGCTTTCATGTTCGCTTGCATCATCGACTCATTTGCGGTTTTAGAAGTGAGCCTCTCGTCATAAGAGTAAACAGGAACGCTCAATGCGACCTTCAATTCTTCAATTTCATCTTGCGCGGCTCTTCCCGCCGGGCCAATCTTTCCCGACATGCTGATCGGCATGCCGACGACAACACAGTCAACTTCGTATTCGTCGATCAATTCTTGAATCTTTCTGTGATCTTGGTTGTGACTGGCGTTTCTTGTCACCACGGTCAACGGCGTCGCGATTGTCCCGCTGCTGTCGCTCATCGCCACCCCAATTCTCCGTGTACCCAGATCGATACCTAGGCTGCGCATCGCAAAATTAGGCAAGTTTGTTTGATGCTTGCAGAGCCGCAGTCAATGCGTCATCTAGTGCGCTTGCATTTTTGCCGCCCGCAGTCGCAACATCTCCCTTGCCGCCACCTCCACCACCAACCATTTTCGCGGCCTGACTAATCAATTCTCCGGCGGGTGTTGTCACGCCCACTCCGGTGGCCGCTACCAAAGCAACGCCGCCAGTTGGGGTGACGCCGCCAAGAACGACGGCTTTGATCGCTGGATTCGCACGAACAGCCAAGGCCAACTCTCTTAGGTCGGTTGGCGTCATTTGATCGACCCGCTGAATGACAACACCGTTCACACTTTTTGTGATCAATTCGGCCGCTCGCCCACGGGCAGCAGCCGATCGCAACGACTTAATTTCGTCGTATAATTCTTTGGCCTCGGCAACTTTTCGCGAGACGACCTCAATTAGCGCCGCAGAATTGGTGTCCAAAAGTTCGTTGAGTCGTTGGATTTGACGTGCAGTCGAAATTACATAATCCACGGCATTTTGGCCGGTTACTGCTTCGATGCGACGAAGATTTGAACCGATCGAGCCCTCTTCTACGATTTTGATCAACCCGATGTCGCCCGTTGCAAATGCATGGGTTCCGCCGCATAATTCGATCGAATCGCCTGCCTCGAGTACGCGAACAACGTCGCCATACTTGTCGCCAAAAAATGCAATCGCACCGGCTTGTGTTGCTTTTTCTTTCGATGTCTCATAATTTTTTATATCGGAGTTACTCAACACTTGGGCGTTTGCAATGCGCTCGATGTTCTCGATCTCGGTTTGCGACACCGGTGCATAATGACTGAAGTCAAACCGAAGTCTTTCGGCCGAAACAAGCGACCCTGCTTGTTTTACGTGGTCTCCCAAAACTTTTCGTAATGCATAATGCAAAATGTGAGTGGCCGTGTGATTTTTTCTCGTCGCGTTGCGTAAGTCGGTGTCAATAGATGCGATCACGTCTGTGCCAACCGACAGCTCACCGGCCAGCACGCCAATATGTTTGCGAAGTCCCGGCAAAGCAAAAACAGTATCGGTCACCTTGATCTCGCCAGTCTTGCCACGAATCGTGCCTCGATCACCAACCTGCCCGCCACTTTCGGCATAGAACGGTGTCGCGTCGAGAAAGATCTCTACCTGCGAGTCATCAATGGCGATGACCGACAAGACTTTTGCCGAGCAAGAATCAGATTCATAGCCCACAAATTTTGTCTGACCGTGCGAATCAAGCAGTAGACGATATTGCGCCAGCGTCTCGTCGGCGGCACCAGCGCCCTTGCGCGCAGCTTTTGCTCGTGTGCGCTGGGCTTCCATTTCTATTTCAAATTCTGCAGTGTCAACGGCGATACTTCGCTCGCCCGCAATCTCTTGTGTGAGCTCTAGGGGAAACCCATATGTATCGTGCAATACGAAAGCACTCTTACCACTCAGTCTCGGATTTTTTTTCGAAGACTTTAGTGCGACAAATTCGTTTTCTAAGAGATTGATACCGTTTTTCAAGGTATGTCTGAAACTCTCTTCTTCTTTGGTCAAGACCCCGAGAATAAAATCTCTATTCGCATTCAGACTCGGGTGCGCTTCTTGCATCACATCGACCGCTGTTTCAACAAGTTTTGGCATTACCAACTTGTCTGTGCCAAGCAGATACGCATGGCGAACAGCACGCCTGAATATTCGGCGCAAAACGTATCCACGTCCTTCGTTGCTCGGAAACACGCCATCATTCACCAGCATTGTTGCCGATCGCGCATGCTCGGCAAGAACTCGTAGCGAGAAGCTTGAACGATCTTCATAGTCGCCGACAATATATTTTTTGGATGTCGCCGATTGCGCTTGTTCAATCAACGGAAACAAAACATCAGTTTCCCAAATTGAATCTTTGCCCTGCTTGAGAGCCAGAATTCTCTCTAAGCCGGCACCCGTATCGATCGATGGTTTGGGCAACGGGGTGCGACTGCCATCTTTGTCTTGGTTAAATTGCATGAAAACCAAGTTCCAGAATTCTAAAAATCGATCGCCATGAGGATCATTGAGCGGGCCGCCATCGGGGCCGAATGAAGGACCCCGATCTATGTGAATTTCAGAACATGGACCACATGGCCCAGTTTCGCCCATCTGCCAAAAGTTGTCGGCGTCACCAAGGCGTTGAATTCGATTCATCGGCACACCGACTTGATCGTGCCAAATTTGTTCAGCTTCGTCATCGCTCTCATGTACCGTTATCCAAAGTTGGTCACCGTCAAAACCAAAAACCTCGGTGACCAACTCCCAACTCCATGGGATCGCGTCTGATTTGAAATAATCACCGAAACTAAAATTGCCGAGCATCTCAAAAAACACGCAGTGACGCTTGGTCCGACCAACATCATCAAGATCGTTGTGCTTGCCCCCGGCTCGCGCACACTTCTGGACACTGACTGCGCGTTTATAAGGCGCAACTTCATCGCCAACGAAATATGGCTTAAACGGCACCATGCCAGCAACCGTGAACAAGATCGTCGGATCATGAGGTATCAGACTGGCCGACTCGACCTTGGTGTGACCGCGCTGTTCAAAAAAGCCCGTGAAAGCCTTTCTCAATTCATTCGCCGTGCGAATCTCAACAGCCATAACCACAAAGCCTACTATTCGGTGTCTTGGCCGAACGGTCAGGTTTAACTCAAAGAAATTTCTAACTCGTTGATTTTTGACTCGGCTTAAGATTCAACATTCGTCGTGTCGACAAATAGAACTTTTTAATCGTGCTGTGGTTTTGCCTCGTTTGCCGAGTGTTCTTGCGACTGTAAGTTTGGCAAGACGCTCTGCATTCTGGAGGCGATTTCTTGTTCGGTGCCGTGACTCGACGGCTGATAGTAAGCACCGCTAATTTCGGGCGAGCCAGGCAGCGCTTCGGGCAGATACTGCTGCTCAACCCAACCACGAGGGTCATCATGCGGATATATATAGCCAACGCCGTGACCAAATTCGCGCGCACCTTCGTAATGTCCATCACGCAGGTGCGCCGGCACCTCACTGGTGACGCCACGCTTAATATCTTCGCGCGCCGACCAAATGCCTATGGCGACTCGATTGCTCTTCGGGGCCGTCGCCAAGTAGACAACCGCTTGGGCCAAGTTGAGTTGCGCCTCAGGAAGCCCAACGTGTTCGAGTGCACTTGCAGCCGCAACAGCAACAACCAATGCATTTGGATCTGCCATGCCGACATCTTCACTCGCCAAAATAATAAGTCTTCTAGCGATAAAACGCGCATCATCGCCCGATTCGAGCATTCGTGCGAGCCAAAATAAGCCGGCCTGCGGATTTGATCCGCGAATACTTTTAATAAACGCAGAGACGACGTCGTAATGATCGTCACGACCATAACGCAATGCACTAACCCCAAGGGCGGCATCAACATGTTGCAGAGTCACACGGCGCCCATTTTCGTGCGACAATACGCACGCAACTTCAAGGGCGGTAAGGGCCTGTCGCGCATCGCCGCCGCATCTTTGCGACAATGCATCGAGCGCTTCTTCGTCGGCGGTCACAGACTCGGCAACCACACCTCGCTTGAGCAATTCTTTGACATCGTTCACCAACAAGGGCTCGAGACGAAACAATGTTGATCGACTACGAAGTGGAGAATTGATCTCAAAGTAAGGATTCTCGGTAGTGGCACCGATCAATGTGATGACGCCCGATTCAACCGAAGGCAACAGTGCATCTTGCTGCGATGTAGAAAATCTGTGAATCTCATCAATAAAAACGATCGTTCGTGTTCCAAACTGTCCGAGACGATCACTCGCATGTTCAATGACTTCGCGAACATCTTTTACGCCAGCACTAACCGCCGAGAGCCTTTCAAAATGTCTATTGGTGCTCAAAGCGACGACTTCTGCCAAGGTTGTTTTGCCCGTGCCTGGTGGCCCCCAAAAAATCACGGAAGACATTCGGTCGCCCTCAATCAACAGTCTCAACGGCGAATTTTTTGCAACCAAGTGTCGTTGTCCGACAATTTCATCAAGTGATCGCGGTCGTAATCGTGCCGCCAACGGAGCCTGAGCTCGCAACCGTTCACTAGCTGCCGCCGTGAACAAATCGTTTTTCATTTTGCCGCGGGTGGTAGCAGCCTTATGCCCAATTCGTTGAGTTGAGTCGGGTTGACTGTGGTCGGTGCGTTGGTCATCGGATCAGAGCCCGACTGAGTTTTTGGAAAAGCGATCACCTCACGAATGTTGTCCTCGCCTGCCAAGATCGCCACCAATCGATCAACACCAAATGCGAAACCGCCGTGCGGTGGCGCGCCATATTTGAACGGTTGGAGAAAGAAACCAAACCGATTGTCCGCGTCCTCGTCGCTGATGCCGAGTTGTCTAAACACCCGCCGTTGCAATTCGGGTTCGTGAATTCGAATCGATCCTGAACCCAGCTCCCAGCCGTTCAAAACCAGGTCGTAGGCCAGGGCTCTAACTGAAAGCGGATCGCTTTCAAGGCGATCAATGTCTTCGTGATGGGGATGACAGAAAGGATGATGTCCGGGTTGCGGCATTTTCGTTGTCGGGTTTATTCCGACGAACATCGGAAAATCAACCACCCATACATATCTATAGGGGCCTTCATGCACTGGCGGGCGACCGAGGTCATTGCGCAATTGACCCAAAACAGAACAAGTTGTCGACCAAGTGTCAGCCACCATCAAAATCAGGTCGCCCTCGACGGCTTTGGTCAGTGAAACCAATTGGGTCTGTTCTTGCGCAGACAAAAATTTTGCAACTGGCGAATCAAGAACCGAATTCTCAGTGACTTTCAGCCAAACAAGCCCCTTAGCACCAAGTTTCTTCGCCTTTTCTGTCAACGCATCGAGTTTGTTGCGACCAGATGCGGCCTGTTGGGGATAATCGGCCGCACGAACACAGATCGCTTTAATCGACTCAGCAGAGGCAAACGCTTTGAACTCGGTCTTGGAAAATACATTTGTCAATTCGATCAACTTCATTTCAAATCGCAAGTCGGGTTTGTCAATGCCGTAATTATTCATCGCCTCGTGCCATGTCATTCGCTCAATTGGTGGAGGCTCTGAACCTGTAGCGGCCTTTGCTGCGGCGATCACTGCCGTAGAAATCATGGTCATGACATCATCTTTGTCGACGAAACTCATTTCGGCATCGAGTTGCATGAACTCGTACTGACGATCTGCCCGCAAATCTTCGTCGCGTAGACACTTGGCGATTTGGTAGTAGCGATCAATGCCCGCCACCATCAACAACTGCTTCCATAACTGCGGCGATTGAGGCAGCGCATAAAACGAACCAGGTTCATTGCGCGATGGAACCAAAAATTCTCGCGCGCCCTCGGGCGTGCTCGGCATTAGAAGTGGTGTTTCAATCTCGGTGAAACCTTGCGACTCCATTGATTTTCTGATTGCCGAATTTACCGACGCACGCAAACGCAGGTTTTTTTGCATTCGCTCACGCCGAATGTCTAGGTAGCGAAACTTGAGGCGAACATTTTCGTCGACATCGTCGCCACGCTGATCAATAGGAAACGGCGGAGGCTCGGCGTTGTTCAAAACTTCAATCGCACAGTCTGAAAGTTCGACTTTGCCAGTCGGAATATTTTCGTTAACCGTGCCCGATGGGCGCGCCTGCACGGTGCCGGTAACTCTGATTACCCATTCGCTTCTGACATCGACCGAATTGTCTACAACGCATTGAACTATGCCACTGAAATCTCGCAGGTCAAGAAACGCGAGGTGCTCACCGTGTTCACGCCGACGGCCGACCCAACCACACAAAGTTACTTTTTGGCCGATATTTTCGACGCGCACATCTCCGCACAGGTGAGTTCTTAATGCCGTGCTGTTGCTGTTCGTTGTCATCTATTTTTTGCTTTCATTTCTATCTAGTGCCGTGTGGATCTCTTCAACCATCTTCTCGCGCGCAATTGAGTATTGCTCGCCCGAACCCATCGGACGTAACATTATTGTCGAATTAGCTACTTCTTCAGAACCGATTATTAAAGCAATTTTTGCTCCGCTTCTGTCAGCCGATTTCATTTGGGCTTTCATGCTTCTTTGGTCGTAAGCGCGGTCTGCTCTGATACCACTGCTACGCAACAAATGACAAAGTTCATGGGCATGAAGGCCGTCAACCGTGTCGACGACAAAAACATCAACAGATGTTTCTGGTGCACCAAAAACATTTTCTGAATCGCATGCAAGAAGCGTTCGATCAAGGCCTAATGCAAAACCGATGCCCGGAGTTGCTGGTCCACCGAGGGCTTCGACCAAGCCGTCATAACGCCCTCCACCACCAATTGCTGTGTGTGCGGCTTCGAGCGCAGTCGAAGTAAATTCAAAAGTCGTGCGTCGGTAGTAGTCGAGTCCACGCACCAACCGATTGTTCATCTCATAACGAATACTCAAAGCATCAAGCGCTTGCAACACGGCATCAAAATGCTGCGCTGCCGTTGTACTTATTGAATCTCGAATTGTCGGCGCTCGAGCAATAATTTCTTGGTCTGGTTCACGTTTTGAGTCCAACACTCGCAGCGGATTGCGAGCCAACGTGGCGCGACTTTCGGTGGACAAACCTTTTTCATTCGCCGTGAAATACGCAAAAAGTAACTGCGAGTATCGCTCGCGATCGCCCGCATCACCCAGTGTGTTTACCGACAGATGAACTTTTCGTAGTCCTAATTCTGAATAAAACTTTGAGGCAAGCGCGATGACCTCAGCATCAAGCAAGGGGTCGTCTGCGCCGAGCGCTTCAACGCCGACCTGATCGAACTGTCGATATCTGCCCTGCTGAGGTTTCTCGTATCGAAAATTTGGTCCGGCATACCAAACCTTCCACGGTGTTGTTGGTCGATGCTCGACAAACGCCCGACACACGCTCGCCGTTTGCTCTGGTCGCAATGCGACGTGTCGACCTCCTTTGTCGTGAAAGTCGTACATTTCTTTGGTGACGACTTCTGTCGCCTCACCAAGACGCAGAAAAACATCAAGATCTTCGAACATCGGCGGAATTATGTAGCCATAGCCAGCTGCCTCGACCGTGCGGGCGAAAACCGTTTGAAACGCGCGCCAGCGGGCCGAATGCGGCGACAATATGTCGCGTGTTCCCGGCGAAGTCTTGAATTCAGGCACGCGAGAAGGCTAGACGCTTTGACGACATAATCGAATCATCATCGGGATGCCGACGGATGAGCGACTTCATCTGAGTCAAGCACTGCCGATGCAACCCCAGGCAAGACGCGAGCTGCATCATAGACGCCGTCAATACGTTTTATCACCCTTAACACTGATTGCAGATGACCCGGGTCGGCGAATTCGAATTCGAATCGCATTCGTGCAACCCGATCAGAACCAGTGTTCGTTGTGCACGCGACGATATTGACATGTTCGTCAGAGAGTGCGTTTGCCACGTCACGCAACAAACGAGAGCGGTCAAGGGCTTTGACTTCGACCGCGGCGATGAACATCGCGCTCGACCCTTCGGATGACCATTCGACATCGACGACTCGAGCTGAATCTTCTGCCAGTGCCGCAGCGTTGGCACAATCAGCACGGTGCACGGTGATCCCGCGACCTTTGGTGACAAAACCCACTACCTCATCAGGGGGAACAGGTGTGCAACAACGCGAAAGTCGCACGAGCACATCTGGCATGCCTTCAATATGAACGCCATTTTTCTGGGTTGACGACATCGTGTTGCCAGCGACAGATGACATCGAAAGTTGCTCGGGTTGTTGACCGTCACGCATGCGCTTTGACATTCGTTCAACAGTCGCGACGGCATCGACACGCTGGTCGCCGATCGCGGCGAAGAACTCGTTGACATCGTCAAAACTCAGCAATGCAACTTCGTCTTGCAAAACCTGCGAAGAAAGAATCTTTTGAGCAGGCAAGCCGGCCTGTCGCAAACGCTCGACAAGTTCGTCTCGCCCAGTTTCGACAAGGTCTTCGTGGCGTTCACGCGTCAGCCATTGTTTGATTTTGCTTCGGGCCTTGGGTGAAACGACAAATTCGAGCCACTCTTGAGTCGGTTCACTCGTTTCGCCTTTCGAAACGAGAATTTCACATGTGTCGCCAGATGACAATTTATAGTCAAGTGGCACTAGTCGACCATTGACTCGAGCGCCCATACAACTATGACCAACTTCGGTGTGAACGGCATAGGCAAAATCAACGGGTGTCGACAAAACTGGCAGAGTCATAACACGACCCTTGGGAGTGAATACGAAGAGTTCATCTTGCTCAAGATCGGTCTTCAAGATTTCTAAAAATTGACTCGGGTCCGAAACTTCGCCCTGCCAATCAATGATTCGGTTGAGCCAGTCAATGTCGGCTTCGCCCGCGGTGTCTTTATACGCCCAATGCGACGCCACACCCCACTCTGCTCGTTGATGCATTTCTTGGGTGCGAATTTGTACTTCAATGGGTTTGCCGCCTGGCCCGACAACCGTCGTGTGTAGCGATTGATACAAATTGAACTTTGGCATTGCGATGTAGTCTTTGAATCGACCAACAATCGGTTTCCAATGTCCATGGATAGCACCAAGCACCGAATAACAATCTTTTTCTGATTGCACAACGATTCGAATTGCAAGCAGGTCGTAGATGTCGTCGAACTCGCGACCCTTTTGCACCATCTTTTCGTAGATACTCCATAGATGTTTGCCGCGCGCCGTGAGTTCGGCCTTGATCTTTACTTCGTCGAGCCACTGCTGAACCTGACCTATGGTCTTGGCAAGATAAACATTGCGCTCAGGTGCTCTGGTCGCTACGAGGTGATCAAGTTCTGCGTATCGCTTGGGATAAAGGGCCGCAAAAGCTAGGTCTTCGAGTTGCTGCTTGATCTCTTGCATTCCGAGTCTGTGCGCCAAAGGCGCATATATATCGAGTGTCTCTTGGGCTACGCGTTGCTGCTTGTCGTGCGGTACAGCGGCGATCGTGCGCATGTTGTGCAGTCGGTCGGCAAGTTTGATCATTAGAACACGCAGGTCGCGCGCCATTGCTACCAACATTTTTCGCATTGTCGCTGCTTGTTGCGCCTCTTTCGAATCAAACTGAAGGCGTTCAAGCTTGGTCACACCATCGACAATCGCCGAGACTTCACTGCCAAAATTGCTTTCAACATCTGAAATAGTTATTTCGGTGTCCTCAACCGCATCGTGCAAGAGCGCGGCGACGATTGAAACTTCGTCGAGGCCGATGTCGGCGACGATTCTTGCTACGGCAATTGGATGATTGATATAAAGTTCGCCGCTCGATCGGTTCTGATTTGCATGTGCAGATCGTGCCATTTCATATGCGGCATTGATCAATGACACCGACCCTTTTGGGTGCCGTGACTTATAAGCAGTCAACAACGGTGAAAGCTCTTCGGCAATCGTTGTATTTTGGCGCCGCCACGGCAGCACCCTCGATGAGGTGGCCATGACTAAAGCGTAGTGCTAACGACGTTTTTTACGAGGTCGCGGTGGGTGGGTCAACACCGAGGTCACCCTCTTTTCGATGTTGCTAGTCGCGGTCTGGCCCTTTGCTGAGTTTTCGTCCACTGTGTCAGAAGTGACAACCACCCGATTCGAATTCTCGCCAAGACCCATCAACTCTGACATCGCCTGTCCAGTTGCAATCTGACCCCTAAACGGTTTGTATTTTTGTTCATCTCGCTTGAGCAAATCTAAAAGTGGCACCGCGATGAAAATCGAAGAATAAGTGCCGGCCAGCATGCCCACCAACAATGCCACCGCAAACTCTTCGAGACTTTTTGCACCAAGCGTGAACGAACCCACAACCAGTAGAGACACAACCGGCAGCGCCGACGAAAGTGTCGTATTAAGCGACCGGGCCAGAACTTCGTTGGTCGAGACATTGGCGATATTTGCAAATGACTGACGAGACGCCGAGAATTTTTTGGCGTTTTCTTGAACGCGGTCGAAAACAACCACTGTGTCGTACAACGAATAACCAAGAATGGTCAAGAACGCCACGACAGTTGCGGGCGTGACCTCAAAACCAAATAGAGAATATAGACCGACACTGATCAAGACGTCGTGCGCCATTGCGACGATCGCGGTGATCGCCATCTTCCATTCGAGACGCCACGAAATATATAAAGAAACAACAATGAAGAAAACAAATAGGGCTCTGATCGCCTTCTCTGTGATGCTGCGTCCCCATGACGAACTAACCGAAGCGACGCTCACCTCTTGAGTTTCAACTTTTGCCAAGTCGGCGAAAGACCGTTGAACGGCAAGTCGAATTTCTTCGGGCTGGTCGCCTACTTGCACGCGCATAATTTGTAGTTCACTGCCGGTCAAAAACTGGATCTTGGCGTTCGAAGACTCGATGTCGTTGGCCTCAAGCACGTCGCGAGCGTCTTGATCGCTAAGAGAACCTGCCGGAACCTCCCATGCGACACCGCCACGAAAATCAATGCCAAGTTCTAAACCTTGTACCAGAAGCGAACCTGCCCCAGCCAAAAGAATGACCAGCGAAACAACGAACCCGATTAATCGCCTGCCAATGAAGTCGAATGTTGTCTCGCCTCGATAAAGACGACCAAAACCCCCGAACAATTTACCCATCAGGCGACCTCTGGCTTGACGGTTTGGATGCCCAAGATCTTGCGACCCTGTGCACGCTTCGAGCGCGCATAAAGCAGAACGGCGCTTCGAGTAAAGAAAAAGGTGACGAGAATATCGGTGAGCGCAGAGATGCCGAGGAAGAAAGCGAAGCCTCGCACCGAGCCAACGGTTAGATACCACAGGACGATTGCCGCAATGAACGACACCGTGTCGGCGGCGACGATCGTGCGCCACGCCGACTCAAAACTTCGCAGTGCCGAATTTTTGAGAGTTTTACCGAATCGAATTTCGTCTTTAATGCGTTCGAAAAATACAATATACGAGTCAACAGCGATGCCGATCGAAACGATGATTCCGGCGATGCCAGAAAGCGAGAGCGCCAAACCGTTCGTGCGTGATAACAACGAGATTACGCTCCATAAAAATGCGATCGAAACGCTCATGCCAACCAAGACAAAAATTGCCATCAATCGGTAATAAGCAAACAGCAACAACGACACGAGCAGAATGCCGACGAGGCCCGAGATCAACGCGGCCCGCAACGAATCTGAACCTAGTGTCGCCGAAACAGTTTGTGCTTGAGAGACACCAAAGCGAACTGGTACGGCACCGAACTCAAGGATCTTGGCCAAGTCTCGAGCCTCTTGGGGTGTGAACGAGCCAGAAATTTGAACTGTGCCACCAGTGAACTCGGGTTCGTTGACCGTCGGTGCCGAAATAACCGTGCCATCGAGCACCATCGCCAATTGGCCAGTTGGGCATTGTGCGGTCTTGTTGAAACATGCGGCGGCGAGTTTGTTCCATAGTTGATCACCGTCTGCGCCACTTCGCAAACCTACGACGACTGCCCATTGACCCGTTTGAACGTCGGCTCTTGCGTCATTTTTGAAGACTTTGCCCGACGCACCAGCTGGCCCAACTACGTATGCAATACCTTGCTTGTCGAGCAACAACACGGTTTGTGTCGGATCATTCGGGTCATCACCCAGACCGAGAGTTGGCGCGGCATCTTGTGGTGCATCAGTAGAAACTGCGGCCGAAGTGTCGGTAGTTGAGACTTGAGTTGAACTAGTTGCAGGATCGACAGTTGTCGTAGTAACCGGAACAGTCGTCGCTGATGCGATGACACTTGTCTTCGAAAAAACTCGCGCTGAACCCGGGCCACCAGAAACGACCCCTGCGCCATCTTCGACCGAATCTGAAGTTGACTCAGGCATTGTGGTGACGCTTGTCGGAATAGTCGTCTCACTAGCTGGCACTGACGTGTCTGGGTTTTCATTCAACATGCCTGACTGCAAAACTGGTCGCAATAAAAGTTCGCCAGTTCGACCAATTATGTCAAGCGCCTGTTGTTGGTCTTTCACGCCTGGCAAATTGACGATCACCGTACTGCCCTGCAAAATAATTTCTGGTTCTGCCACGCCGATCGAGTCAACTCGCGCTCGAATAATTTCGACAGCAACATCAAGACCCGCCGGATCAAATTCGCCATCTGGTTGCAGAGTTACCGACGCACCGCCCTGGAGGTCGAGACCGAGTGCCGGAGTGTTACCGGCGACGAGGTTTGCGGCCAGTGCTCCGACGACCAAGACGATCAACGCCGATAAAGAAATAATGTGATGTCGTTTGTTCATCAGATATCAGACAGTTTCTATATTTTCGAAACTAGAAAATTCACTCTGCAGGCTTTGCATTGGCAGAAATTTTGCGCGCAACCGAGCCCTTGGCAACGCGAATTTCGACTTTGTCGGCAATATCGAGCCAAAGCCACTCGTCTTCAACCGCCGAGACAAAACCGTAAATGCCAGAATTCAAAACCACTTCGTCACCTTCGGCGATGCTCTTTTGAAGGTTTGTTGTTTCTTTTTGACGTTTGCGTTGTGGTCGGAGCAACAAAAAATACATCGCCGCAAAAATCAGAACCAACGGCAGAAAACCAAGAATCGGATTTGACGCCTGTTGGTCGGCTGCGGCCCCGATAAGAGTTGAGAAAACGGTTGAATTTAGCGAATTGATACCCATTGACATAGCGCTTAAGTCTAGGGGTTAGGGCTTATCGTTCGCAGAATCTGCCCATATTGCCAACAATGACTTTCGCAGACTCGCGAACTCGCCTTTGGTGATTGCTTCACGCATCTGTCGCATCAAATTCAGAGTAAAGGCGATGTTGTGAATCGAAACTAGTCGCGCAGCGGTTGGTTCATTGACCTGAAATAGATGACGTATATAGCCCCGTGTATGACGGCGACAAACGGGACAATTGCATTGACCGTCGATTGGATCAAGACTCGTGGTGAACTCTGCGCGCGTGATATTTAACTTGCCACCTGACGTGAGCGCGGTGCCATGACGCCCGATTCGAGTTTGCATCACGCAATCGAACTGGTCGACGCCAAGATTTACGGCTTCGATCAATGAAGCGGGGTCACCGACACCCATCAAATATCTGGGACGATCGTGTGGCAGGTGCTCAATTGCCGCGGCAAGTGCAACCAGCATTTCTTCTCGAGTCTCGCCTACCGACAAGCCACCAATTCCGTAGCCGTCAAAACCTAATTCAGCAGTGCGCTCTGCGCTCTCGCGACGCAGCAACGGGTCGATGCCACCCTGAACGATGCCGAACAAACTTTGGTCGGTTCGGGTATGTGTTTCTTTTGCGCGAACGGCCCATTGCGAGGTTCGCTTTAGGGCCAATTTGACAACATCATCAGACGAAGGCAACGGAGGGCAAACGTCCAGCACCATTTGAATATCAGCACCAAGAAGCTGTTGGGTTAACACGGCTGATTCTGGAGTAAACCTGTGCATCGAACCGTCATAAGTTGAACGAAACGAAACGCCCTCATCATCGACATCGGGGTTCAACGAAAAGACTTGAAAGCCGCCCGAGTCGGTCAGCGTCAGACCACCCCAACCCGCAAACGCACCAAGACCACCTAGATCGGCGACAACTTTTGCGCCAGGTCGCAACATCAAGTGATAAGTGTTGCCGAGCACAATACGCGCACCTAGTTCTTCATAATCTTGCGCACTTAAATGCCTAATTGCACCACGAGTGCCAACCGGCATGAAGCATGGAGTTTCGTAATCACCGCGATGTGTCGTGGCGACGCCCGTACGAGCCGATTGCTCACGCGCGATTTCGCGAAATTGAACGGCAAACATGCGATTACACGGTACCTAGTTGGTGGTTATGAATTGATGATCAATCTAAGTGCCGGTTCAACAGCATCGCATCACCAAACGAAAGCATGCGATAGCGCTCGATGATTGCCGTTGTGTAGATGTCTCTCCATCTCGAGCCCACAAATGCATCGATCATCATCAGTAGCGTCGTTCGAGGCATATGAAAGTTGGTCAAGAGCAAATCGACCACCTTGAACTGATAGCCACGCGAGATGAACATCGAGGTACGCCCAGACAACACGCCACTTGTCGCCGCCGATTCAAGTGCTCGGGTGGCGGTCGTACCGACGCTAATAACTCTTTTGGCTTGCTTGCATTCATCGAGGGTTTCTTGGCTGACCCGATAGTGCTCGCTATGCATTGGGTGATCGAGTGGGTTCGCTGCCGTCACTGGCGCAAACGTGTCAAGACCGACCGTGAGATCTACGGTCAAAATTTTTATACCCGCATCTTTCAACTCGGCCAACAGTCGCGGAGTGAAATGCAAACCAGCGGTTGGCGCGGCGGCCGAAGCAGGTCGATTTGCGTAAACAGTTTGATACCGATCTGCCTGCTCGAGACGCGAGCCGATATAGGGCGGCAATGGCAACTCACCGTATTTTTTAAGCATGGCTTCGATATCTGCCTGTGTCGCTGCCGCAAGTTCAACTTCGAAAGTGTCGCCCGCTTTGGTGCGCGCACCAATTCTCACGATTTCAGAATTGTCGGCTGCCAACAAAGTTTCACCGAACTTGAGGCGCTTTGCCGGGCGAACTAGTGCTTCCCATGATGACGGCGAAGTTTGATTCTGTTCGAGCAGCAACACCTCGGCTGCGCCACCCGACTTTCGAACCAATCGCAATCTCGCCGGAATAACTTTTGTGTCGTTGACGACCACCACGTCACCGGGCTGACAAAATTCGACGAAGTTGCTCACCTGCCGATGTAAAGATGACTTTGAACCTTGGTCGACCAGCAGTCGCGCAGAATCGCGCGGCTCAATCGGCGTCTGGGCGATTAGGTCGCTCGGAAGTTCGTAGTCAAAATCTTCGATTTGCACGAAATAAAAATCTCAAAATAATTCAGGATCAATTTTCGGTGGTGTCTCACCGATATGTTGCCAAGCCAAGGGCATTGCCACCCTGCCACGAGGCGTTCGCGCAAGCAAACCTTGCTGGATCAAAAATGGCTCGTAGACGTCTTCAATTGTCTCGGTCTGTTCGCTGACTGAAATCGCCAGGGTTGAAAGACCGACGGGACCACCAGCAAACTGTCGGCACAATGCGGACAAAATTGATCGATCAACTTTGTCAAGACCGAGTTCATCGACACCAAAGACTGCAAGCGCCTGTCGAGCACTCTCTTGGCTGACTTTGCCGTCGCCGCGAACTTCGGCGTGATCGCGCACACGACGCAACAGCCTGTTGGCGATTCGAGGTGTGCCTCGAGATCTTCGGGCGATTTCAACGGCGCCGTGCTTGTCAATCGGAACTTTTAGGATTCGCGCGGTTCGCAAAACTATTTGTTCAAGTTCGTCTACCTCATAAAAATCGAGACGCGCGACGAGACCGAAGCGATCACGAAGCGGGCCTGTGATCATGCCAGTGCGGGTAGTGGCGCCGATCAATGTGAACTTGGGCAAAGTCAGACGAATCGATGACGCAGATGGACCTTTGCCAACGACGATATCGATCTGAAAATCTTCCATTGCGGGGTAAAGGATCTCTTCGACTTGACGCGACAAACGATGAATCTCGTCGATGAACAAAACATCATTCGTATCGAGTTTGGTGAGTATCGATGCCAAGTCACCCGCGCGCTCAAGAGCAGGACCTGAAGTGATGTGAATTTTTGCCGACATTTCGCTGGCAACGATGCCCGCCATCGTTGTTTTACCCAACCCGGGCGGCCCTGCAAGCAAAATGTGATCGGCTGACTGGTCTCGTTTTCTAGCTGCTTCTAAAACGATGCCGAGATGCTCTTTGAGCTCGCGTTGACCGACGAAGTCATCGAGCGTTTTTGGGCGAAGACCGATGTCATCAAGATCGGCAGGATCTGTGGTAATCGCAGGATCAGTGAACTCTTCACGCACGACGAGCACCCAATAGATTCAACGCTTCACGCAACATGACCTCAGAATCTGTGCCGACATTTATCTCGCGCAGCACATCTCTAATTTCTTCAGCCGAATAACCGAGGCCCGCCAGAGCGTCACGCACGTCGCCAACACTTGAAGTGCCACCAATCTGATTTGCTGACTCAAGAATGTTTAGATGCAAACGATTTTTAAGTTCGATCAAAAGCCGCTCGGCTGTTTTTTTGCCAACTCCAGAGACCAACGTAAGCGCTGCGATGTCGGCGCCGGCGACAATGTCGACCAGAGCTCGCGGCGAATGCGTTGCCAGCACCGCCATTGCCATAGTCGGACCTACACCGTGGGTTCCGATCAAAACTTCGAAACACTTTCGCTCGTCTCGGTCGAGAAATGCGTAAAGCGTCTGAGCATCTTCGCGAACATGGTGGTGGACGTAAAGAAACGCCTTGGATGTCGGCTCAAGTTCGCCAAGTGTTCGTGGCGTCACATGAACCAAGTAGCCGATGCCACCAACTTCGAGTAGAACCGTCGAGTCGCTGGTGCGCTCAAGCACCACCCCCCGCAACGAGCCGATCACTATCTGCCACCCATTGACTGAGCAACTCTCATCGCAAATGGACTAGAGGCAATATGACATAGAGCGATCGCTGCGGCATCTGCGGCATCTGCGGGTTCGGGAATTGAATTTAGCTTCAGTCTTTGCTTGACCATTTTTTGAACTTGGGCTTTGTCGGCACCACCCCAACCAGTTATCGCGAGTTTCACTTGGTTGGGCGAATACTGCGCGACTGCGACACCTCTTTTAGCTGCGGCACTCAAGACGAGCCCACTAACTTGTCCCACGCTCATCGCCGTGCGCACATTTGATTGAAAAAATATGTGCTCAACGGCGACTGCGTTTGGCTGATATTCGTCAAGAAGTGCATCGAGTTCGACCGAGATCTCGGCGAGTCGATTCGGCAGTTCGTCTTCGGGTTTGGTGCGCAATACGCCGATCGCGGTAAGTGACACTTCGTTTGAACTCACTACTCGCAGCACCGCATAACCACACCGGGTGAGACCCGGGTCGATACCCAAAACATTTTGCGAATGCGGGGCGAACATATGTTCATCTTAGTGTGCGACTGCCTATGCGTTGGCGACCGCCTCGATGAGTTCGCTGACCGGACGAAATGTGACCCCAAGAAGCGCACGATGCACGTATTTAACAACACCATTTCCGTCGATTACGAAGACACTTCGTCGCGGCAGACCCAGAGGCCCGATCACCGAGTAAAGATTGGCCACCGTTTTTTCGGTATCTGCAAGCAACGGAAATTTGAACCCTTGTTTGGCGCTGAACGATTCGTGGCTTGCGATATCTTGGGCCGAGATCGCAAGAATTTGAGCATTGACTTCGGTGAACTGCTTCAACTCGTTGTTGTACGAACAAAGTTGTCGTGTGCAGACCAAAGTTTCGTCGCCTGGATAAAAAACCAGCACCACAATTTGTCCGCGAAATTGAGAAAGCGTATAACTTTTGTTTGACGTACCCAAAAGTGTGAAGTCTGGGGCGATGTCACCGACTTCGATTGGTTTTGATGATGCCATGGTCAGCCGACTTCTTGCATCAATGATTCAGAGATGTCAAAATTCGCATAAACGTCTTGAACATCGTCATTGTCATCAAGTTCGTTCATTATCTTCAGAATTGCTTTTGCCTCATCTGGATCATTGATCGTCACCATGTTCGATGAAAGCATCGTCGATGTCGCCGAACCCACGGAAATCTTCGCCGACTCAAGGGCAGCCTTTAGCTCGTAGACCTGGCTCGGATCGCACGTAATGTGCCACATTTCTTCTTCGGCAGTTATGTCTTCTAGCCCGTGATCTAAACCAATCGTCATCAACTCTTCTTCGCTCGCCGACTTTGGCACAAGAATCACTCCCTTTCGTGAAAACTGCCATCCCACCGAACCAGGAGCGGCCATTGAACCACCTTGCTTTGAAAAAATTATGCGCACATCGGCTGCAGTTCGATTTCGATTATCCGTGAGAATATCAATCAACATCGCAACGCCACCCGGTGCATATGCCTCGTAGGTGACCGATTCGTAGGCCTTGCCGTCGGTTTCGCCGATACCACGTTTAATTGCACGATCGATTGCGTCGTTGGTCATCGAAGCTGCCTTTGCTTTTGCAACTACCGTGCGCAACGACGCGTTCGTAGAGACATCGCCACCGCCTTCACGCGCGGCAACTTCAAGCAGTCGCGAAAGTTTGGCAAAAGTTTTGCCTCTCACCTTGTCGATCGCAGCTTTCTTGTGTTTGATCGTTGCCCATTTAGAGTGACCAGACATTTTTATATCTCCTTTATGAACAATTCATGGATGCGACTATCGGGCGAAAGTTCAGGATGAAATGATGCAACCAGGACGTTTTTCTGCTTGGCCAGGACAATGTCACCATTCAACTCCGCTAGTGTCTCGACAGTTTGGTCGGCCTTGACGATGCGCGGTGCACGAATAAAGAGAGCGTGAAACGAATCGTCAAAAATTTCAATTTCAAGATCGGCTTCGAAACTATCGACCTGACGACCATAGGCATTGCGTTGCACTTCGATGTCAATTGCGGCAAAAGAAACTTGATCGGCTCGACCATCGATAATTTTTTTAGCCAAAAGAATCATCCCCGCACAAGTGCCAAACACCGGCATTCCTTCGTGGATCAATTTATTTATTGGCTCAAACAATTCAGAAGATTCGAGCAACTGCGACATTGTCGTCGATTCACCACCCGGCATGACGAGCGCGTCGATAGATGCCAAGTCTTGGGGCGTTCTTACTTCTTGTGACCCGACATCAAGGGTGTCGAGAACTTTTGCGTGACTTTGATAAGCGCCCTGCAGCGCTAGAACCCCGACAACTTTCGCCGACTTAGATTGTGAAACTCGAACCACCTGGAGGCCTCGAATCGTTCACCAGCCACGCTCTGCATATCTTTGTTCAATTTTGTCCATGCCGATGCCCGTCATCGGTCCTCCGAGATTGCGACTGACCTTGGCGATGATTTCTGGGTCGCGAAAATGTGTCGTTGCTTCAACGATCGCTTTTGCGCGTGGTGCTGGATCATCGCTCTTAAAAATGCCCGAGCCGACGAACACAGCCTGAGCGCCAAGTTGCATTGCTAACGCCGCATCACTTGGGGTGGCGATGCCACCGGCGCAAAATAGTGGAACTTGTAGCCAACCAGTTTCGGCGATTTCTTGCACCAAGGGCAACGGAGCTTGCAATTTTTTGGCCCAATCAAATAGTTCGGCTGAGTCGGCTTGCGTGATTTTGCGAATGTCACCAATTATCGATCGAAGGTGTCGCACCGCTTCGACGATGTTGCCCGTGCCCGCTTCGCCTTTTGAGCGAATCAACGCTGCGCCTTCACTGATGCGTCGCAACGCCTCACCAAGATTTGTGGCACCGCAGACAAATGGCGCGGTGAATTTGAGTTTGTCAATGTGATGGGTTTCGTCGGCTGGTGTCAGCACTTCACTTTCGTCGATGAAGTCGACACCGAGAGACTCAAGAACTTGCGCTTCAACGAAATGTCCGATGCGTGCTTTGGCCATCACCGGTATTGAACAGACGGCCTGAATGCCCGTGATCATTTCTGGATCGCTCATTCGTGCGACACCGCCGTCTCGACGAATATCTGCCGGCACTCTTTCAAGGGCCATGACGGCGCATGCGCCCGCATCTTCGGCGATCTTTGCTTGCTCGGGGTTGACGACATCCATAATCACGCCACCCTTGAGCATCTCTGCAAGACCACGCTTGACGAGCATCGACCCCGTAGATGTTTTGGCTGTGTTTTCGGTTTCGCGCTTTGCCATTTATGAACCTTTCAACTTCTAACGCTTATCGTATCTTTGCGCGGCTTTACGCAACTAGCGCAAACGAAGGTTCTCTGGTGACTTTTATGGGTAGGGCACGCTGGCAGTGTCGATGCCCGCAGGCACATGCACCGCCGACTTAGCCCGAATGACCTCTACCCAAGTGCGACCCGGAGTTAGTTTGATTGCGACACCCTTTGTGTCTTTAAACACATATGGCTTCAGCGGGTCTGTTCGCTCCCATGAGCCTTGAATCAAAACTCCAGCGGTGTAAACCCAAACTTCGCCACTGCCAAGAGTCTTGGCAACAGGGCTCGAGCCCGACTTGCCATAGACGACCGACATCACGACCACGTTGGCCGCGTTAATTCGCACATCTTCGACGTCGACATGCGGTTTGTCATCTTGCGAACGAACGAACGTCAAATTTTCTGGGCTCCACTCCCACATCACATCGACGCCATCCATCGAAATCTTGACAGCACCTGACGGCTTGGCGTCGGTCGGCACAGTCTCACCATCAGCGCGATATTCAAATTGTGGCACGGGTGGTTTTGCATCGGCTGGCGCAAGTGTCCACAGTTTTGAAGTTTCAGCAACCAGGTTGTGCGGCGCAACACGACTTGACTCGCGCCTGAAACCGCCTGCTTCGTTTGCCGCCGAATGACTGAGGTCGATCATGGTCGATTTGCGAATTTCAGCGGTCACCTTCGAGTTGCCGCCGCTCCAAACAAAAAGTGGACCGTTCAACGACGCCAACAAGTCAATGTCTTGCAATCGACCGCTACGTATCGGACCAACGGGGTCGCTACCTTGCGACTGAAATACTGCGGCGAACCGAGTCAATTGTTCGACGTTTTCTTCGAACACAATGTCAGCCTGGTTCAAACCCCACTGAGGTCGGGCTTTCGGGTGGTTGTCAATCTTCACGACCATCGCCGGACGACCAATAACGGTTTCGTCTGGTGCTTGCGCCCCGGTCAGTGGAGCACGCACAACTGGAATCGTGCTCGTTGTGGTCGCCTCGACGCTTGCATCTGTCGATTCAACGACACTCTCTGTGGTTGACGAATCTGACGAACCACTACAACTTACAAAAACCAAACCGGCAACAATCAACACAACAAAATTTCGTGTCTTTCGATTAAGCATGCTTACATCTCCCTTAAGAGTGCTATTCGCTCAGAGAGCGGTGGATGGGTATTAAATAGTTTATGAAATCCACCTAGCCTGCCTGCGTCATTCACCCCCGACAAAGGCTGCTCAATCCACATATGGGCCGTAGCCATGCTGGCCGAGTGCGTAACGGTGCTGTCTGCTTGAAGTTTTTCTAGGGCGGATATCAAACCTGGCGGATACCGAGTCAACTGACACGCCGAAACATCGGCCAATGTTTCGCGACGACGACTCACGCTTGCTTGCATTATTCGCGCAACGATTGGCGCAATGATCAACAATGCGAAGCCCACAAGCGCCAGCGGATTACTCGAATTCTGGCGATCAGATGACCGACTGACTCGCCCGCCGTTCCACCACATCATGCGAATCGCCAAGTCGGTGAGAATCGCAATCGTACCGACAAGGGTTACCGCCAAAGTCGAAACCAAGATGTCGTAGTTTTTGATGTGCGAAAGTTCATGAGCAAGAACACCTTCAAGTTCGACACGGTCGAGTTTTTCGAGCAGACCACTAGTCACGGCAATTGCAGCATGCTTTGGGTTGCGTCCCGTCGCAAAAGCATTTGGTGCAGGGTCGTCGATCACATAAACACGTGGCTTGGGTAAGCCGCCAGCAATGCACAAACCTTCAACCAAATTGTGCAGTCGTTTATATGTTTGCTCGTCGGCGGGTTTGGCGCGACTAACGCGCAACGCGATCGAATCTGACTTCCAATATGACGTGAACGCCATAACAGTCGAGATAATCAAAGCGATCGATGTGCCAAAAATCGGGTTTCCAGAAACCTGCCCGGCCGCGGCGCCAGCCACGACGGTCAGCACGACAAAACCAAGCAACAAAAAAATTGAACGGCGTTTGTTCGAAGAGATTAAATCGTGCATAAATATTTGCCGTTTTAGAATTGCACCTTCGGTGCGACTTTTTCAGCATCGGTGGCTTCAAAGAATTCACTCTCTTTGAATTTAAACAATGAGGCAAATATCACGCTCGGAAACGAATGAACCGCATTGTTGTATGCCAACACGGCGTCATTGAAAAATTGACGGGCGTAGGCGATGCGGCTCTCGGTGTTGCTCAACTCTTCTTGCAAACTCAAAAAACTTGCATTGGCTTTTAAATCTGGATACGACTCGGACAAGGCAAACAATTGACGCAACGCTCCCGACAGAGCGTTGTCGGCGCCAGCTTGACCGGCGACCGTGCTTGGTGCGGCCATCGCAACATTTCGTGCAGCAATGACCTGTTGCAGAGTTTTTTGTTCGAAATCTGCATAACCCTTCACGGTTTCAACAAGATTTGGAATCAACTCGATGCGACGCTTCAACTGCACATCGATCTGCGACCACGCATTTTTGACTTGGTTTCGTCGCTGCACCAATGAGTTGTAGGACAATGCGACAAAACCACCAAGAACGACGACCACGCCAAGCCAAATAAAATTCGACATAGAACCTCTTGCTCTCTTTAGGGGTGAAAACTTATTCTACTGCGTCGTTATAACTGCTGGGGTTTGCGCAACACTCGATCTGAGAACATTCGCACGACGCGACTTTTTGGATGATGATCTGGATCAAAACTCTCACGTTCTAAAACTTTGTGATAGATCTCAACATAGATTTCAGCAAGGTGACGCATCGAAAGGTCTTTGGCCCGCTCTAAACCAGCCAACCGCAATCTTTCGGCCAGGGCTTTGTCGCCAATGACCCGCACCAATGCCTCGGCCAAAGAGTTGATATCACCAGGTTCAACCAACCATCCGTTCACATCATGTGTCGCAACGTTTCTGTAACCCTCGAGCGAACTTGCCACAACTGGCGCGCCACTTGCCATCGCCTCAAGCACGACAATGCCGAATGATTCGCTGTGCAGGCTCGGCGCGCAAAAAACGGTGCACTTTGCCAGTCGATCAATTTTTTCGGCGTCGGTGATACGCCCGAGCCATGAGATGCGGCCGTCATGGGCATATTTCGCTTTTAGTTCGTTGATTCCTTCACCATCAGAGGCAACCCAGAGTTCTGTGTCGTCGGCAATTTTTTCGAACGCTTCTAGCAATATTGCAAGACCCTTGCGCGGTTCGAACCTTCCGCAAAAGAAGATTGACTTGCTCTCGCCACGCACAATTTCAGGTCGCAGATATTGATCGCTCTCGATGCCGTTGAACAAAATTTCGTAATCACCACCCAAATATCGATGAGCAAGTTCGCGCGCCTGGGGTGAAACCGCGACTCGAGCATCCAAAAAATCGGCGATCCAATTCACACCTTTGCTCAAGCGTCCATACCACGCGATGTCACCCGCGGCATGAAATGTGCCAACCATCGGCGCCAACCGCAACAACAGCGCCGTCACCGTCGGGCCCGGCGCAATCGGTTCGTGAAGGTGCAACACGTCAAATGCTTCGTCATTGATCGCACGGATTGTGCGCAACGCAGCCGATGGGTCTGGAGCAAGCGGAACTATTGAGCCGTTGGCGGCAGTTGGCAAACTATTGCCGAGTGGTGTCACAAATGGTTCGGGCGGTGGGCCATCACACGGCCCGAGAACGCGAGCCTCGTGTCCCATTTTGCGCAACTCGCGTGCCAAGCCGAGAACTTGCACTTGAACTCCGCCAGGAATCGTCAAACTGTATGGCGAAATCAGACCAATGCGCAACATCTTTTTGCGCACATAGCTGTTGCCGAAAGTTGCACTCGTCTTTTGATCTGACACCACATCTACGGTACGACCGTTGCGACTAGTTTTAATGCATGAGTTCGCCCGAAGATTTTCGACCCGCAGTTTCAATGGTCGCGACAGCGACGAAACGCCAAGCGATACTTCATCTTGCTCAACGTGCCGAAGAACTTAATTTTTCTGGTATTGCCTGCCCGAGTCTTGGCGCAACGATGGGTCTGTGTGTCTCACTCGCCCACTCGACCAACACGATTAAATTTTGGACTTCGATTCAGCCCATTTATTACAGCCACGCAATAGAAATGGCTAATACGGCGGCGCACATTCATGAAATTTCGAACGGTCGCTTCGGCTTAGGCCTCGGTGTTAGTCACGGTCCGGTCGTCAGTCGCCTCGGCGCAAACACCGCCACACCGTTAGCAGATATCAAGTCGTATCTCGAAACCATGAAAACTCAAGAGCGATTTTCTGGTCAACTTCCGCCGATCTATCTCGCGGCGCTGAGAAATAAAATGCTCCTTCTGGCCAGTGAAATTTCTGACGGAGTAATTTGGGCTAATGCGTCGCGCAAAAGTATTGCTGCGCAACTCTCACTGCTCGACGATTCGCGACGAGACAAAATGTTCGTCGCCAACATGGTGCCAACCGTGATAAGCGACGATCTCGAAGCAGCTCGAGCAATTCATCGCAAAACCCTCGTCGGTTACGTGACGCTGCCCAATTACCGCAACTATTGGCGAGCATGCGGATATGGCGACCAAATCGATGCCTTTGAAAAGATTTTGGCTGAATCACCCAAAGAGTCGCGCAACGCAGAAATTATCTCGGCTATGGACAACGAGTGGCTTGACGACTGCACGATTTCTGGCGACGCCGATTCGGTTCGCAACCAGCTCTACGGCTGGTCGAAGTTGAGTGTGTTGCCAATTGCGGTTATGTCGTCGACAACTGGCGGCCAAGCCACGGCGATAAATCAACTTTTCGACGCCTATCGCTGAATAATTTTTTCGACTTTGTCGCTTGGCCAATTAGGTTGAAACAAATGCCACTGTTCGGGTGCGCGTCGAATCAAAACCTCGATCGAACTTGTCAATTCTTGCGCGACGCGCGATATGTCATCACGCAGCGATCCATGGCGATGAACATTTATCGGCGGCAACACCAAAGTCTGATGCTGGTCGAAACCCTCGGCGAAGTATGTGCCGATCGGAATCAACGCAGCCCCGGTGCGCAACGCAAAAAACGCCGGACCAGCCGGCACCTTGGTGCGCTCGCCAAAAAATTCAACTTCTACACCGTTGCCTTGCAGATCGCGATCGCATAGCAGTGCAACGATCTCATTTTTTGCGAGCGCATCTTGCACCGCGACGCCCGCATTGTCATCTAACGGAATCACGGACACGCCATAACTTTTGCGCAACTGTGTGAACATCTCGAACAACTCTTTGTTTTGCAGTTTTTCAACTACGGCGTGCAGTTCATGACCTTGATGAATCAGCCATCGACCTGACCACTCCCAGCCGCCAAGGTGTGGGAGGGCCAAGATCACCCCTTTGCCACTTGTTAGTGCATCTTTGATGTGTTCAAAGCCGAGCACATTTATGCCTCTGTCGATTGCCGCTTTGTCGAGTGACGGCAAGCGAAAAGTCTCGAGGTAATAGCGTGCGTAACTTTTGTAGGCCCGCCGCACAACTCTATAGATCTCATTGTCGCTCATATCCGGCTTGACACGAAGCATGTTGCGACCGACGATCTCGCGTTGCCCACGCAACACTGAGCACAACACCGGCACTACAAAAAAATCAATCGCCCTGAAAACAAATGCCGGCGCAACTCGTGCGAGCCTCGAAACTAGTCGGTAGCCAAAAATCACTGCACGCGACGACGTCGAGTTACTCGAAGCCGTCTATCGTCGCGTTGTGCTCGCCGCGAGGCACGTCGCGATTGACGCAATGCGACACGATCTGCAGTTGCCGGGGCAACGGCAGCCTGGTTCCAGACCTTGAAGAACCGTTGAATAGCCGTCATGGTCACCAAAACGAGCATCAGAACCATCGCCCAGAAAAGCAACGCATCAAAAAGTAAACCAACACACAACAAGATGATTCGCTCGGCGCGCTCCATCAAACCGCCTTTGGCGTTAAGACCAAGCGACTCGGCCTTGGCGCGTTGATAAGAAATCAAAGAAGACACGGCCATAACTGCAAAAACGATCACCGAGGCAAATGCACCTCTTTGATATCCGAGAAACCATGCAACGCCGCCAAGCAACACTGCGTCAGTGACTCGGTCAATTGTCGAGTCAAAAAATGCGCCTCGCTGGCTGCTCTGATTCGATGCTTTTGCCAACGCGCCGTCCAACAAATCGGGCAGAGCCGCCAAAACCACGAGCAAAAGACCGAGACGCAAGGCGCCCATGCCGATCGCGGCCGCGGCGCCAAACGAAACGAACAAACCCACCAGTGTCAGGTGATCGGGCGACATTTTTGTTTTTCGAAGTTGCTCACCCACCGGTCGAACAACACGTTCTACCTGATGACGAAATCTGCCGTCAAACATGTTTACATCCTAACTCTCAGGATTTGATTCGACCAGACACTCGACAACGCGAGCATTCACGGCATCGATCAAAACAAGACCACGCTGCAGCGGCGGTTCTTGCGCGCTATAGCACATCACTCGCCAAGTTGGTCGACTTCGAAAACCTCGCCAAACTTGTTGCGCCGAGGCATGACCTACGGCGAAACCAACCGCACGAGTTGCGTGAACAAGCGCCATTTTTTCGTCGACTGTCATTCGCCACGATGATGAGAGCGAAAACAATCCGACTAAAGCCAACAACACGGCACCGCAGAAGAAGCCATCACTCACAAGTGCAGGATTACTTTCTCTTTGTGCAAACCATAATAAGAAACTTGCGCCAGCAATAATAAGGTAAATTGCCCCGGGGATTTTTCGTCGACTGTTGTCGGGGAATTTGTATGGACCAACGAACGCCGTGACGTTTAAGTCTTGTGGCAACTCATCGCGAATTTCATTTGACGAATCAGACATATATATTTTTCATTTCTGAATCGCCCATGCTTTTCGCACTCGATCGGCGCTTACATCAAGCGCCTCGGGAAGAATTTTTGTGTTGGCGGTTGCAACCATAAAATTAGTGTCACCACCCCATCGACCCAAGATGTGCACATGCAAATGCTGAGCAATGCTTCCGCCGGCGGCTGCGCCAAGATTGATGCCGACATTCAGCGCCTCGGGTTGATAAACAGATTTCAAAACTTTGACCGCAGTTGTGACCGTCGCCCACAACTCTGACGTTTCTTCGCTAGTGAGTTCTTCAAGTTCGGCGACTTCGCGATATGGCACAACCAAAAGATGCCCCGAGGTGTATGGAAACGCGTTCATCAATGCAAAAACTTTGTCGCCTCGATGCACGATATAACTCTCTTCGTCTGTCATCTTGCTGTCGATAATCTGCGAAAAAATTGATCGCTCCGATTTTTTTTGCGCTCCCTGGCCATGCACGACATAGTCTGCTCGCCAACCGTTCCAGATTCGCTCTAGCACGACATCACCACCGCTGTTTTAGCCGACATTTTGAGTTTCGCCGACATCGGCTTTCAGTTGTGCCAAGAAATCATCTAAACCAACATCACGGCGAACTTCGCCACCGCGCGGGTTGACACCGACGGTCGAATTCGCCACATCGTCATCGCCGACAACCAAGACATACGGGATGCGTTCAAGTTTGGATGCCCGAATTCTCTTGCCGAGCTGTTCATCGGCTATCAACTGATCGACTCGAAAGCCGTTTTTGACCAAGCGCTCAACAACTTGAGTTGCATATTTTTCGTGCGCAGAAGCGACCGCAAGAACTCGCACCTGCACGGGCGCGAGCCAAGTAGGAAACGCCCCACCGTAATGCTCGAGCAGCACGCCGAAGAATCTCTCGATTGAACCAAACAACGCACGATGCAACATAATCGGGCGTTTTCGCGAATTGTCTGTGCCGATGTATTCGAGACCGAACCGCTCAGGCAAGTTGAAGTCGCATTGAATCGTGCTCAACTGCCACTTTCTGCCGATCGCATCGCGAACATCAATGTCTATTTTTGGGCCATAAAAAGCGGCGTCCCCGGGCGCGACCGTGTATTGCAGACCGTGGCGATTTAGTGCCTCACGAAGAGCGTCTGTCGCTCGATGCCAAATTTCATCCGACCCGACGCTCTTATCGTCGTTGCGGGTGCTGAGTTTAAAATCAAAGTCGTTGAATCCGAATCGGCGCAAAACGCTCAGCACAAAATCGAGAAGCGACGCAATTTCGTCGGCCATCTGCTCTTCGGTGCAAAAAATATGACTGTCGTCTTGCGTGAAGCCTCGAATGCGAAGCAGTCCGTGCAGCGTGCCGGCGCGCTCGTATCTATAAACAGTGCCGAGCTCGAACAAACGCAATGGCAGTTCGCGATAGCTGCGCTGACGGTCACGATAAATCAAACAATGCATCGGGCAATTCATCGGCTTCGGATAGTAGGTGCCGTTGTCCATCTCCATCGGCGGATACATGCCGTCTTTATAGAACTGCAAATGCCCAGAAGTTTCGAAGAGATGCGAGTTGGCCAAATGCGGAGTAAATACGAACTTATAACCCCCGTTTTGATGACGCTCTCTCGAGTAGTCCTCCATTAGTTTGCGCACGATTCCACCCTTGGGGTGCCAAACAGCAAGCCCACCGCCAAGTTCTTGTGGAAACGAAAGAAGATCCATTTCGACTGCGAGACGACGATGGTCACGTTTCTCGGCTTCTTCAAGTCGATGGAGATGTTCGGCGAGGGCCGACTTTGACTCCCATGCTGTGCCATAAATTCGCTGCAACATCGGACCTTTTTCGTTGCCACGCCAATATGCACCAGCGACTTTCATCAACGCAAAATGACCGAGCCGACTCGTCGACGGAACATGCGGACCTCGACAAAGGTCGACAAAGTTTTCGCTGTTGCGATAGACGCTTACGGCGTCTGCGCTACCGGCCTCAAGAGAGTCGCTTGAGTCTGCATCGCCCTTCGTGACGCGCTGAATAATTTCACACTTGTATGGCTGATCTTTGAAAACTTTTAGTGCGGCGTCAGCCGTCATTTCGGAGCGCACGAATGGTTGATCTGCGGCGACGATCTGCTGCATCTTTTCGCTGATTGCCACAAGGTCGGCGTCGCTGAATGTTTTATTGTTCGGCAATTCGAAGTCGTAGTAAAAGCCATCTTCGATCGCGGGTCCAATCGAAAACTTTGCACCCTCAAAAAGTTCGACGACGGCTTGGGCAAGCACATGTGCCGTCGAGTGTCGCAAAACATGTCTGCCGGCGTCAGAGTCTGCAGTGATGATTGAAACCTGAGATCCATCGACCAAGGCAACGCCCAAGTCTGATTCGACTCCATTGATGATTGTCGCCACGGCCGCCTGCGCAAGACGCTTGCCGATCGATTGAGCCAGATCAAGCCCAGTCGAACCAACCGGAAGTTCTCGGGTCGAATCGTCGGGCAATCGAACTTTGATCAACGCGCTTTCAGTGGGCACCCCGTCAGTCTAGATTGCGCCAGTTTTAGATATGGGTTCGATTGACGCTTGATCTCTTTGGCGCGTAGTCGTAGACATACTCTTGACGCGTCAGTGCCTGAATTTTCAGCATGATCTCGTCTGTTAGTTCACGCAACACTTCTGGCTCTGTGGCACGCGACAAATATTTTTCGGTGTCGATCGGCTCACCAACAGTAATTTTGCATCTCTTGCCAAGTTTCGGCAGCACGGTGTCAGGGGCCATGATTTCGCTGGTGCCAGTGATGCCGACAGGAAATATCGGGCAACCAAATTTCAAAGCGAGCCTGGCCGCACCCGTTCGTCCCTTATATAGACGACCATCTCGACTGCGAGTGCCTTCGGGAAAAATGCCGAACAACTCTCCGCGCGACAACACACCTTCTACTGCTTGCATCGCAGATGTCGCGCTCTCACCGCCGCTGCGATCAAGCGGGATCATGCCGATTTTTGTGAACAACCACCGTGTTTTGAAAGAGTCCATATATTCGCTTTTACCCACTACCGACATATTGCGCGGCGAATAAGTGAGCAAAAATACCGAATCCAAAAAACTGATGTGATTCGCGCACAAGATCGCCGGGCCGGTGGATGGAATTCGGTCGAACCCTTCAAGCGAAAATCGCCAAAGTCGCTTGACGAAAAATCTGACGAATGGCCTGAAACGAGTCTGAAACTTGGTTGCGCCGACGTACTTGGATGGATCAAAATTTCTTTGTTGACTTTTGCGTCCCAACTTCATGATTAAACCAGAACTCCCAACAACGACGCTGCTGCCGTGACGCTGTGGCCTGATTTTGCAGCGGCATCAAGAACCGCAATCGCCGCAGGTGTGTCAAGATCGTCGTCGAGGGCTTGGCGTACCTCATCGAGACCAGCCATGCCGTCTCCAGATTTCGCCGACAACCACAACTGCAGTCGGTCATTCGCCTGTGGCATCGCCGACGGCGTCCACTCCCATTCACGGCGATATTGATTTGCGATCAATGCCAAACGAATCGCACGCGGATCATGTTGCGAACGCAAGCGATCGACGAACTCGAGATTGCCGAGACTCTTTGACATCTTGGCGCCATTCATGAACACCATCGCAACATGCATCCAGTGTTTGACGAACAGGTCGCCAGTCGCCGCCTCAGACTGAGCACGCTCACATTCGTGATGAGGAAAAATCAAATCGCTTCCACCGCCATGCAAATCGATCGTCGAACCAAGTTCACGCAACGCCAGCGCCGAACATTCGATGTGCCAGCCTGGCCGCCCCGGACCCCAAATGGTGTCCCAACTTGGTTCATCAGCAAGAGATGGTTGCCACAAAACAAAATCGAGCGGATTTCTCTTGTGTGGATCTTCGATTTGTCCACCACGTTCAGCCGCCAAGTTCAACATTGTTGCCTTGTCGTAATTTGAAACATTGCCGAAAGTGCCGAATTTGGTCACGTCAAAATAAACGCTCTGACCGGCCTGATAAGCAAAACCCTTTTCGATGACCATGCCGATGAAACCGCGAATGTCGGCGATCGCCGATGACGCACGCGGTGTGCTGTAAACATCAAGGGCGTTCAATGCCTTCATGTCGGCATTGAATCTCGCTTCTTCGCCGGCTGCAAGATCTAGATAATGAACGCCGAGTTCTCGGGCCTTGGCGAAAAGCGGGTCATCGACGTCGGTGACATTGCGCACGCACTTGACGGTGTGACCGCGATCGATAAGCCGTCGTTGCAGAACGTCATAACTGATGAACGTGAATGCATGACCAATATGAGTCGCGTCATACGGCGTGATGCCACATGTATACATCAGCACTTCTCGATCTGCGACGAAATCTACAACACGCTTTTTTGCGGTGTCGTAAAGCTTCAATGTCAAGTCGTACCGCCACGCTCGGGAATGCCGGTAAGTCTCGGCGCCACTCTTGTTTTGTAGCGAACATTAAGTTGGAGCAAGACCGCGGTGAAAGCTTCGATCGCCAATGCATTCGACAATGTGCCTGCATTCAACGGGCGACAACCAGGAATTTTGGCGACGATGTCGCTGATCGTCGCAGTCGCGACGGGGTCATCCGAACAAATCAAAACATCACTGTCAACTTCATGACCTAGTCGACCTAGTTCTGTGGCCGGTAAATGCTGAAACGCGGCGACTACTCGTGACAACGGAATCTCGGCCTGCACGTGCGCTGCGATACTTCCTCGCGGCGGCACAAGAGGCTGAAACTCTTTGCCCACCCTCACTAATGCGTTGGCCATCGTGACGACGATTTTGCCGGCCAGATCTTGGGTGTGCTCGTTGACCACGGTTGCCGCCGAATCCCATGGGGTGGCGATTACAACAAGTTCGCACTGTGCTGCGGCGTCGTTGTCACCACCAGAAATTTTTAACTTGTATTCGGGCCACTTTTTGACAAGTTCGTCGCACACCAGCTGCGCTCTTTTTGAGTCACGCGAACCCAGCACAATTTCGTAACCGATCGACGCCAAACGAAGCCCCAATGCACTGCCTGCTGGTCCGGTTCCACCGAGCAATCCGATGCGCATACTTGGCAACGCTACCTATCAATATGGCTAGAAAACGAGTTCTATCCGGCGAGTTGTCGGCACAAACCAATGCTCAAGTTGAAACCCATCGAGACCAACTACCGTTGAATGCGTGGGAATCTTGAACGGTAAAAATATCGTCATTACTGGTGTGCTGACCGAGGCCTCGCTCGCATTTGGCATCGCTCAACTCGCCCAGCACGAAGGCGCAAAGATCGTGTTGACTGGTGCGGGTCGCGGGCTTTCGATAACGCAACGCGCTGCCAAAAAACTCACGTCGCCGGTCGAAGTAGTCGAGTTTGATGTCACAGTCGATGAGCACACCGCAAGTGCAAGAAACGAAGTGCAAAAAATTCTTGGTCGCGTTGACGGAGTGCTGCACTCGATTGGTTTCGCGCCCGCGGCATGTCTTGGTGACGACTTCATGGCGGCTACTTGGCAAGATGTTTCGACCGCGATGCAGATCTCGGCATATTCGCTCAAAACTTTGGCTGACTCATTCGTGCCCCTGATGACTTCGGGTGGCACGATCGTTGGGCTCGATTTCGACAACACGGTTGCCTGGCCCGCATACAACTGGATGGGCGTCGCAAAATCTGCACTTGAAAGCACGAACCGCTATCTCGCCAAAGCCCTCGGACCAAAAAACATCCGTTGCAATTTGATCGCCGCCGGACCGATTCGCACAATGGCGGCAAAATCGATCCCTTCGTTTAGCGCGTTCGAGGATATTTGGAGTGACCGTGCCCCACTCGGATGGAATGTAAACGATTCGACTTCAGTTGCACGAAGCGCTGTCGCACTTTTGAGTGATTGGTTTCCGTCCACGACCGGCGAGATAGTCCATGTTGACGGTGGTTTTCACTCAACAGGCGCCTGATTGCGATCAGTAGGCATGCGCGTGAAAGTCAGATCAGGTTGCGTCGCGCTCATCGTCTGGGTTTTGACGAGCCTGATGTTTGCGACTTCGGTTGCACGAGCGACAAATGACGTCGCTTTCGACTCGCAGTGGGGTCTTGATGTCATAAAAGTAAGCGAGGTGTGGGCGCTGTCGACTGGCGCTGGTGTAACAGTGGCCGTCATTGACTCGGGTTCAGGCCCTAACCCCGATTTGACGCAAAATTTAATAGTTGGACGATCGATCGTCCGCGGTCGAATCGGCGATTCGTCATCTGATGTCGACTTGGTTGGACATGGCACGCATGTTGCGGGAATCATCGCTGGTCAAAGCAATAACCAAATCGGCATAAGCGGTATTGCACCTGAGGCAAAAATATTGCCGATTCGAATTCTTGACTCTAGAGGTGACGGTTCTGAAAGCGACCTAGCACAGGCGATTCGTTACGCAGTCGAGCAAGGCGCCAGAGTCATCAATCTCTCGCTCGGCGGAAGGACACAAACCTCGGCGTTGCAACTTGCGCTCGAATTTGCCGCAAGCAACAACGTGCTCGTTGTTGCCGCAGCAGGCAATGGTGGCCCTACTGCCAGTACGACGTTTCCGGCTGGCAATGACTTGACGCTCGCAGTTACTGCAGTTGATTTAACGTTAAATGCACCCTCGTTTAACCAGCGCGGCAGTTATATCGACATATCTGCACCCGGAATCAACATCTGTTCGACCGTCAAACTTGATGCGGTAGTCGATGCCTCGCGCAGATGTGCGGGCGCAAACGAACCTTATGTGACGATGAGCGGCACGTCAATGGCAGCAGCATTCGTCAGCGGCGTAGCGGCTTTAATTTATGGAGTACGACCAGATTTCACGGCACTACAAGTTCGCGAGATAATGATCGCTACGGCAAAAGACATCGGCATCGCCGGACGCGACGAGATCTTTGGCGTTGGGGTGATCGATGCCTATGCGATTTTCAAGGCACTCGGATACTTTCCGGAGAAGATCGTGTTTCCAACCGTTTCATCGCTTGGCAGAGTCGGGCAAGAGTCTGTTGGTGGAACAGTACAAATTCCTGAAAGTGAAAGACTGCAGTGGTATCGATGCCTGAGCCCAGGAGACGCCACACTTGTGATTCCGATCGACTGCGAGGCGATTTCGCAGGCGCAACGAAACGTATACATACCAACTCGCAAAGACATCAAATCTTTTTTGCGCTTTGGCACATTGATCTCTGTCGGTGGTACACCGCAAATGCGTTTCTCTGCGACATCACCGAAAGTATCGGCAATATGGACAAACGTTTCAACACTCGACGTAGGCACGAAATTGGCGGTCGACGAACTTGTCGATAGCGCCTCAGTCGGACAAAAAAGTGCACGTGTGGTCTCTGGGCCTTGCAAAATTGTCAAGAAATCTTTGACCGCGATTGCAAACGGTTCGTGCAAGTTAAGGATCGTCGCAGAAGCAAAGGCACCATACCCACGATTGACACAAACGGTCGATCTTGAAATTGTTACGAAGACTGAAGCATCAAGTTAAATGCCTAACCGCTTAGCGCTAGAAACCAGCCCGTACCTCCGTCAACACCAGGGCAACCCTGTCGATTGGTTCAGTTGGTCAACCGAAGCATTCGACGAGGCACGCAGACGTGGTGTGCCAATTCTGTTGTCAGTCGGCTATTCAGCGTGTCATTGGTGCCATGTCATGGCCCATGAATGTTTTGAAGATTCAGAAACGGCGACGATGATGAACAAACTTTTTGTCAACATCAAAGTCGATCGAGAAGAGCGTCCCGACATCGACGCTCTATATATGGACGCTGTGCAAGCCATGTCGGGGCGCGGTGGTTGGCCGATGACCGTATTTATGAGCCCCGAAGGAAACCCTTTTTTTGGGGGCACGTATTTTCCAAAACCGTCGTTTATGAAATTGATGGCTGCCGTGCAAGATGCGTGGCTCAACCGTCGAGCAGAAATCGAAAACAACATCACGGCGCTCGGCGAATCGCTTGCACGAACCGCTGCGATCGAACCCGACCCGTCGTTGCCTCGCATTGAATTGGTCTCGGCGGCTTGCGATCAACTTGCCGAAGCTTTTGACCCCAAGTGGGGCGGGTTCGGTGGTGCGCCAAAGTTTCCAAGCACGATGAATATCGATTTGTTGTTGCGCCAATACATCGATACCCCGACTGAAAAAATCAAGACCATTGTCACGACGACACTCGACGCAATGGCATCTGGCGGCATGTATGACCACATCGGTGGTGGATTTTCTCGCTACAGCGTTGATGAAAAATGGCTGGTTCCACACTTTGAAAAAATGCTCTATGACCAGGCGCTGTTGTTGAGGGTCTACTCACACGCCGCGGTGGTGTTCAAGTCAGAGAACTATCGCCAGATCTGCGAAGAAATTGTCGAATATGTGCTTAGAGACTTGCGGGACATCGAAGGCGGCTTTTACAGCGCCGAAGACGCAGACTCGCTCGACGAGCAGGGACACTCGCATGAGGGGCACTTTTATGTTTTTTCACCCGACGAATTGCGCTCAATTCTGTCGACCGAGCAACTCGAACTCGCGCTCGCCTATTACGGCATCTCTGAAACCGGAAACTTCGAAGGAAAAAATATTCCGACGAGGTTAAACAACCGTGGTGAATTGATTCGACCACCAGAGATTGAAAAAATTCGCGAGAAAATCTTTGCCGAGCGCAACAAGCGTCCAAGACCGTTGTTGGATGACAAGGTGTTGACCGAATGGAATGCGATGATGTCGGTTTCGTTGATCGAGGCGGCAAACTTGTTGAAGCACGATGAATGGCTGACCGTAGCCGAATCAAATTGCGAATTTCTCTACGATAAATTGCGAATCGTCAACACCAGTGACGTCACCTGGATGCGTAGTTGGCAGCGCAACGGTGCACCACAGGCGCGTCATCGTGCGCTGGCTTGTGACCTTGCACATATCGTCGACGCATTCACGCGTCTTGCCGAGTCAACTGGCAAGGCGATCTGGATTTCTCGAGCGACAGAAGTTGCCGAACAACTAATTGGCGACTATTGGGATGATAAAAACGGCGGCGTATTCACGGTGGCCGCCGACGCAGAGCAACTGATCGTTAGGCAAAAAGACCTGCTCGACAACGCAACGCCATCGGCCAACTCGGCGGCGGCTTGTGCGCTGCTCAGACTCGGTGCGCTGACGGGTAACGAAAAGTTCTCTGATTACGCCGAAAAAATATTGCGCCTCTTTTCGCGGATCGCCTCATCTTCACCAAGCGCATTTGGCAACCTACTGCAGACCGTTCATCTAAGGCACAAAGGATTGATTGAAATCGCAATAACGGGAGACCGACCCGAACTAGTCGAGACGGTTAAACAAATTTGGATGCCGAGTTCGGTTCTCACTTTTGGCGAGCCGTTTAGTTCACCCCTTTGGCTAGATCGTCAGCCCGGCTTCGCGTATGTCTGCAGAGACTATGTCTGTCAAACACCAGTTTCGACACCTCAACAACTGCGCGACGCACTCACAGAAAAAAATTAAAAACTTCCTTCACGCACGATTTCAACCGGTTTGCGTCGGGCACGCTTGGCGCTTGCGCCACGATCGGTCGACTTTTCGATCACGGGCCAACCGAGTGCGACCGCACCAATAAGTTGCATTTGCTCGGGAACTTTGAACTCGGCGCGAAGCTGACTCTCACCATTAAACACCCCGAAAAAAAGCGCGCCAAGGCCGACATCGTGTGCAGCAAGCAAAAGTTGCATCGTCGCGAAAGATGCGTCGACTGTCCAATATGGCGTCGGCCAAGAAGAAACATCGTCACCCAACTTGGTTTTCACTTTGTCGGGCTCGCTATAGCGCTCTAAGTATGCATTCGGGTCGGCAAATATCAAACCGATAAGGGGTGCGCTCAGCAATTGAGGCCAACGAAAACTCGATCGCTTTTCTTCTGGCAAAGTTATATCCCAAAATTTTTTTGTTTGATGGTCGCGCAAAACCAAAAAATGCCAACCTTGGGTTTTGCCGGCCGATGGCGCCCGCGATGCAATCTCGACGATTCGCTCCAAAAGTTCGTGGTCGATCGGATCTCGGCGAAATGCTCGCACCATTTTGCGCGTGCGAACGCAGTCCGCGAACTGCATGACAATGAGTTAGTGCTTGCCGAGTTTCAGCAAATTTTCGGTCATCGTCCAACCGTGAACGACTAACGAACCAGACTTTTTCGCCGTCACACCCTTAAACAGTGCTACGACATCAGAAGGCGCCTTGCCAGGCTTTAATGATTCAAAATCGATGAAACCACTCTGTCCGTTGCTCTTGATAGTGAACGACTGCTCGTCGTATGTCGACTCACAGCCAAAGCGCCGCGCCAACCGTCGACCCCAAGCCCGCTCTTCGCCGACCGCACGATGATCAGGTCGTGGAATAAGTTCGGTAAGTGACTTGAATGCGTCAAGCGCATCAACCGATATAAAACGCGAACCGACCACGACATCTTCGTCAGGAAACGCCATCAACGCGCGGTGATAGGCCTCGCTCATCAAACCCTTCAAAATTTGATCGCGCTTTGACGTGCGCTTGACGCTAAGCATGCCAAGCAGAACGCAAGGTGTGCCGCCGATGCGCTCGAGGGTCGAAAACATAAAACCGTGAAGTTTGCCGTCTAGTTTTGCACTTGCAAAAAGCACCCAGTCTTCTTTTGCTTTTGAAATCGCGCCGATGCCGAATGCGCCACCCATCGCGGCAAGGTCGTCTAGGTCTGAGTCGACTAAAGCAGAGGCATCTATTGTCTTGACAACAAGCGGCATAACCCTTCTATTCTGCCAGCAAAAATCACCATTTAGTCATCAACAATTTCAACCGATGTAAACACTGTTGCCATACGACGCACGCAATGCCCCGATAGCGCGGTCGATATCAACATTGAATTCAGGCGCCAAACGCAGACTCTTGCCACCCGGCATGTGCAACTGAACCGGCGTTTGACCGCCGTGATCTTTCAACAACTCTTGCAAGTTGATGATGTCTTCTTGCGAGAGCGACCGACCGGCCAACTCGATGTGCAAACTCATGTCGGTTGCGCGCATTGGTTCGACAACTTTGATCTCTTGGGCATTAAACGAGATGCGCGAATCATCTCGTTTATCGAGACGCCCGCGGACAGTAATTATCGTGTCTTCGTCAATCAAATGACCAAAACTGGCGTATGTCTTTGGAAAGATATTCACCTCGACAGAACCTTGCAGATCTTCGATCGTCAACACCGCCATCTGATCACCTTTGCGGGTGAACTTTCGATTTACGACTGTTATCACGCCGCCAAGAGTCAAATAGGCGCCATCATTTTTTTCGTCCAGATCGGCCAATGAACATTCGACTTTTCGACGAAGTTGCCCTTCGACGCCACGCAATGGATGATCTGAAACATATAGACCGAGCATTTCGCGCTCTATTTTTAGCTGCTCAGACTTCTCGAAATTCAGGTTCGGAATCTCTATCTGCTCGGAGAAACCAGATTGCGAATCTGCCCCCTGATCAAACAGGCTCATCACACCTTGATCTCGCTCGCGACGGCGATTGAGAGTGTTCTCAATAATCGACTCGAATACGAGCAACAAACCCTTGCGTGGGTGACCCAAAGAGTCAAAAGCTCCGGCTTTGATCAACGACTCAACCGTGCGCTTGTTGAGCGTCGCGATTGGTGCTCGGTCGACGAAATCATAGAACGATTTGAACGACCCATTTGCGCGTCGGTATTCGACTATTTGACTGACGAGTGCTTCACCGACGTTGCGAATCGCCGACAAACCAAAACTAATGACACGTGTGTCGCCCTCAACCACTGGCACAAAGTCAACACCCGATGAATTGATATCTGGTGTCTTAACCGTGATGTTGCTGGCGCGGGCATCTGCCAAAAATATTGCAGCACGGTCATAACTGGCCTTGACGCTCGTCAGCAAACACGAAAGATATTCGAACGGATAATTGGCTTTGAGATACGCGGTTTGATAGGCGATGAATGCGTATCCGTATGCATGGCTCTTGCCGAACGCGTAGTCGGCGAAGTTTTCTATCGAGTCGAAAAGAGTCTCACCCAATTCTTGGCCATAACCGCGATTGATGCAACCCTGCTCAAAACTGGCGCGCTGTTTTTTCATGTCGGCACGATTTTTTTTGCCGCAGGCCTTGCGCAGATCGTCTGCCTCTTCAAGGCTGTAGCCCGCAAACTTCTGGGCAACTCGCATCATGCTTTCTTGATAAATCATCAAGCCCTGGGTATCGCCGAGCAAGTCTTGCGCGTCGGGATGAAAAATTTTCGGAGTCTTGCGCCCGTTTTTGAAATCGGCATAGTCATTGTGCATATTCGCGCCCATCGGTCCTGGACGATAGAGCGCCACAATCGCGGCAATGTCGTCGATGGTCGTCGGCACCATGCTGCGAACCAATGCACGAATGTTGGTCGACTCAAGTTGGAACACCCCGATTGTGTCACCGCGACGCAGGAGCTCGAAAGTCTTGTCGTCATCGAACGGAGCATTATCAATTTCGAACTCGGCGTTGTTCAGTTCTTTAATCATCTGGTTCGTATCAGTGATGACATCAAGGTTGCGCAGGCCGAGAATGTCCATCTTGAGAAGACCCAACTCTTCGACGGCGTGCATTTCGTATTGGGTGACGATCGGGGCGAGGTCGGCATCTTGACCGGATTCGGCCTTGCGTTGAATCGGCAGATATTCGGTCAATTTTTCTTTCGTGATCACCACTGCCGCAGCATGAATGCCCACGCTGCGCTTTAACCCTTCAAGGCCTCGTGCAGTGTCGACAACGGTTTTTACATCGGGGTCACTTTCATAAAGTGCACGCAATTCAGCGGCCGCGCGATAGCCGTCAACATGCTGCTCATCTTCTTCGAAGCAATATTTAAGAGGGGTGTCTCGCCCCATCACCACTGGCGGCATCGACTTGGCGATTTTGTCGCCCAAACCATACGGAAATCCGAGAACTCGGGCGGCATCGCGCACGGCGTTGCGGGCCTTGATCGTGCCAAATGTGATGATCTGAGCCACATGATCACGGCCATATTTTTCAGAGGCGTAGCGAATCATCTCGTCGCGATATCGCGAGTCGAAGTCCATGTCGATGTCTGGCATCGAGCGACGACCCGGATTCAAGAAGCGCTCAAACAACAAATCGTATTTGATCGGGTCAAGGTCGGTGATTTTGAGTGAGTAAGCCACCGCGCAACCAGCGGCAGAACCTCGACCAGGGCCGACACGGATAGATTTTTCATGCGCGTAGCGCACCAAATCCCAGACGATCAAAAAATACGAACTAAAACCCATCGTCTTGATGGTCAACAACTCGTAAGCAACCCGTTCGACAACATCGGGCGCCAACTTTTCGCCCCAGCGTTGCTTGGCGCCGATCCATGTCAAATGTTCGAGATATGCGTGATCATCTTTGAAACCATCGGGAATTGGAAAATTTGGCAAAACCGGAACATTGAACTGAATATCGACCTTTGCTCGCTCGGCAATCCACAGCGAATTGTCGCAAGATGTCGGCTGCTCACGAAACAACCAGCGCATTTCGTCTGCCGTCTTCAAATAGTGTTCGTGACCCTCGAATTTAAGTCGATTCGGGTCGCTGATCGTGCAGCCGGTTTGCACGCACAACAAAGCATCATGCGACGAACTGTCTTCGCGATGGGTGTAATGACAGTCGTTTGTCGCCAAAAGTGGCGCACCGAGTTTTTTGCTGATCTCGATTAATTTCGGATTCGTCTCGATCTGCAATGGAATTCCGTGGTCTTGCAGCTCAATGAAAAAATTGTCTTTGCCAAATATTTCTTGCAGTCGTGCCGCGGTCTTTAACGCTTCTTCGTCTTTGCCGTTCTTGAGCGCCTGAAGAACATGACCACCCAAACAACCGGAAGTCGCGATCAAACCCGAGCTATATTTTGTCAACAACTCCCAATCCATTCGTGGTTGGTAGTAATAACCCTCGAGAAACGCGAGGCTCGCAAGTTGAATTAAGTTTTTGTATCCGACATTGTTTTCGGCAAGAAGCGTCAGGTGATAATAAAGTTTTTTGCCTGCTTCAGTATCGCCGCCACTGTCATCAACTCGACCTCGACGAGTTGGCCGCTCGAATCGCGTCTCATAGGCCATGTAAGCCTCGGTGCCAATAATCGGCTTGATCCCACGCTTCGTGCACTCTTTATAAAAATCGATGACACCATACATGTTGCCGTGGTCGGTGATACCAAGTGCAGTCTGGCCATCGGCAACAGCACGATCGACTAGTTCGTCGAGCCGAGATGCTCCATCGAGCATCGAAAACTCGGTATGAACATGAAGGTGAGTAAAAGACTTACCCATTAAAGGTAAGTTCCCGGACGATCCCCCGGTTGCGCAGTCGGTGGCTGACCTGACTGAATTTGTCGTTGCTCTGCTTGCTGGCGCATCGAAAGTTGTTGCGCGAACATTGTGGCTTGAATGCCGTGAAACAACCCTTCAAGCCAACCAACGAGTTGCGCTTTAGCAACGCGCAACTCGGCATCAGTCGGAACTTCGCCATCATTAAACGGCAGGGCCAACATGCGCAGCTCTTCTTGCAAATCTGGAGACAATGCCTCGGCAAGTTCGACAATTGATCTTTCATAAATTTCAGCCAGTCGCTCGCGCGAGGGCATATCAAGGGTCATTGAGTGCACTTCGTCTAACAGTTGCTTGATCATCGACCCGATTCGCATGACCTTGGCTGGCGCAGTCACCGTCTCGAGCGTGCTCTCGCCCTGTTCTTCGACGATCTCTGAAAGTTGTTCGCTTGTTGCCGGTTTTTCGTCTGGAGTTTTCATAGTGGGGTCGCCAAACTTATCACTTACCTGTTATTGCGAGCAACGGTACATCAAGTTCATCGTCGGTTAAAGCACCGTGTCGGCACTGCAGCAAAAATGGGCCGGTGTCGGCGGCGTCGTCAAAACTAATCGGTTCACGCGGCACGAGCGCAACATCACCTAGTCGCTTACGCGTCGCCGAACCAAGTCGCGGACCTAGCCAATTTTCATCAATGACTTGCTCTTTGCTGGCAACCCAGGCAACATCAGAATGACGAGCCGTTGCTCGTGCAAATAATTCGACCTCTACCCCATCTCGGGCATGCAACCAACGAAAGCGTCCTTCACCCGATTGATAGGCCGTCATTGCCAACACGTCGGCATGCGGCGGCGTCGTGTTCGTGCCGACCATGACTTGGCCGTGATCGGCCGTAACTATCAAGACTGAATCTGGCGTCAAAGATGCTTGAATATTTTTCACAATTTCATCTGCACTTCGCAACTCGGCCTCATAGAAACTGCCGAACCCTCGCTCGTGGGCAATTTTGTCGACACCGTCGTAATATGCGTAAACAAACTTCTCGCCATTTCGAAGTAATTGTCCGACCTCGACTGCGATGCTCGACGCTGCACGCCAGCCTCGAGGCCGAACGCCACGCAAATGTGCCTCAGTAAAAGCCGAACCTTCAAGTTCTGCTTTGCTCAAAACTGGCACGCTCGCACCCATGAACGGTGGGCACGGTTGGATTAAATCAGGTGGATACAGATTTCGCAGATCACCTTTTTCGTCGCCCCACTTGAGCATCTGCATGACTCGCACACCCATGTCGATGCGATAGCCGACCAGGCCGTGCTCGGCTGGCGCAAGACCCGTGGTAATCGAAGTGAGAGCGCTGACGGTCGTGGTCGGAGCCACAGTGGTTATCGATGACCCTTGCATAGTCGCCAGCGTTGGACAATGCATAATATTTTTTTGCAACTGATGCCATCCGAGTCCGTCAATAACGAGCAGCACAACTTGTCGCGCACCTTGAACACAGGTTGGCATCCAGTCTGGAATTTCTTTCGTGCCTTGTGGCCCCAGCAAAGCAGGAATTATCCCCGTGATGCATGCATTTTTATAGTCAGGTAGTCGCGGTCGAGATAAAGGTGATGTTGCCATGTTGTGCCATTTGAGAGTAGTTCAGGGCTATTGGCCACCGAGCGCAATTCGTCGGCTTAGAGTGCCCAAAAAAGCCTCATAAACACGATTCATTAGTATAAGGACGTGAGAATTTCGACCCGAGGAGATTATGCCTGTCGCGCATTGCTCTCACTGAGTTTGCATGCTGACGAAGATGGTCCGACTTCGGTGCGCGACATCGCCGAGCGAACTGCTCTGCCTCAGCCATATTTAGAGCAAATTCTTCTTGCACTTAAAGGTGCCGGCTTGGTCAAATCGAAGCGTGGCGTCGGCGGCGGATACATTCTGGCCAAGTCTGCCGGCGACATTCGACTCTCTGAAATAATTTCGGCAGTCGACGGGCCAATTTCGGTCGGTGATTTTGGTGAACCGCACAAAGACGGCGCATGCGACCACGATGGTCAGTGTGTATTGCTCGCGGTCTGGAATCTTGCCAGCGAGCACATGCGTGAACATTTGGCGAAATACACGCTCGAGGACATTGCAGCTATTTCAAAAGGCGAAGCAGCCTGGCCTTCACCAAAAAGGTAACTAATCGATTCGTTGCGAACACTTCGCCAATACCGATGCGAAGTCTTGCGGCAAGTCGACTGAAAACTTCATTTCTTTGCCCGTTACTGGATGAGCGAACTGCAGGCTCGTCGCATGAAGCATCGGACGAGGTGACGACAGCACACTTCGCGCCCCACCGTAAACGACATCACCGACCACACTGTGACCAAGAGTTGCAAGATGAACGCGGATCTGATGTGTTCGACCGGTTTCAAGTCCGCATTCAAGAAGCGAGCAGTCAACCGGAACATTGAATGCATGACGAACTTCGTAAGTGGTTCTTGCCACCTTGCCGTCGCTCAGCACGGCCATTTTTGTCGGATCGCGTTGGTCTCTGCCAAGTGGAGCATCGATAACACCAGTTGCGGCGCTCATGTGGCCCCACACCAAAGCAAGATAGCGACGAGTTACGACACGACGCGACAATGCATCGACCAACGCATCGTATGCACGTGCGGTTCGGGCCATCATCATCAAGCCGGTTGTGCCTGCATCTAACCGATGCACGACACCAGGTCGAAATGGATCGCCGACATTCGCAATTTCGGGATACTTTGCCAAAACCGCGTTGACAAGGGTGCCCGTCGGGTTGCCAGCACCTGGATGCACGACAATGCCGGCGTGTTTGTTGATCACGAGTATTTCATCATCTTGATAGACGACCTCAACGGCGATATTCGGTTCGGGCAACGGCAACTGTTTTTTGGGCAAAAGCGCGAGTTCAACTTTGATGCGCTGACCTTCGGTAACTTTAACTTTTCCGGCTTTAACCGCAAGCCCATCTAAAGTGACGGCCCCGGCGTCGACTAATGCTGCAGCCGCTGCACGCGGTATGTCAGCAATTAGCGAAACAATGCGATCGACTCTTTGGCCGGCCAACGCCGCCGGAACTTGCTCATCTATCGTGCGTAATTCAGTTTCGTCGTACATGAACTTTTCTTCACTCATGAGATTGACCTTGATCGCGACGCCAACACCGAAGAAGTGATCAACATCGCCGCACCGATGGTGACTGCCGAATCAGCGATATTAAAAACCGGAAACCACTGCAGGTCGATGAAGTCGACGACCGAACCTGCCAACCACTTTTCGCCACGAAACAAACGATCGACAACGTTGCCGATAGCGCCGCCGACAAGCAACGATGTGCCGACAATGGCAATTTTTGAAGATGCGCGTCGCAAACTGAGCCACAACCAAATTGCAACACCGATTGCCAACAAACCTATTAATCGACCAGCACCCTGGCCTTGTGAAAATGCCATTCCAGAGTTGAACACCAAATTAAAACGCAAAGTCCAGACGAGGTCTATCGTTCGACCTTCACTGAGCGAATTGAGAGCCCAACTTTTTGTTGCCTGATCGGCAGCAACGACAGCGACGACAATTAGTTTTGGCAACGAGCGCGAGGCTTTAGTAAGAACCAATGCCACCCGCACGCTCGACGACCAACTCGGTTGTCCACGGAATCGCCTTGAGACGCTCGCGAGGAATCGGAAGACCAGAGCGGGCCGAATAACCGTAGTCGCCGGTCTCTAGCCGTTTGAGAGCCTCGTCAATTTCTTCGACCGTTTGGCGCGCAGATGCCGAGAGTGTCAAGTCGCGTTCACGTTCGACCACCATCGTGTCACCTTCACCACCTTCGTCATCAAACTGCACATCACCCATCTCTGAGTTCTCGACGATCGCGTTTGCCTCGCTTTCGAGTTGGTCGGCTTGACCAAGCAGATTGCGACGCTCGGCGATCAGTAATTCGCGCTGAGAAATCAAAAACTCGATATTGAATTCTTTGGTAGGTGTGATGCCATCTTGCATGACACCCTTAATGATTGGCGGCTTCGGTGGCGCGACGGGCTTACGATTCGCCTCGATCTCAGCCAACCGCGCGGCTTCGCGGGCGGCGATCTTCGCTGCTTTTGCGGCTTCGCGGGCCAGTTTTTCATCTTGACGCTGTTTTTCTTTTGCGAGTTTTAAAGCCAGTCGTTCGGCAATTTGTTGTGCTTTAAGTTTTGCTCGTTCTTTGGCGAGGCGCTGCGCCTCTTTTTGCTTCTCTTTTTGCAGTCGCTTACGCTCTGCGAGTGCTTTGCGCTTGTCGAGCTCTTTTTGTTTCTTAATCGACTTGGCAAGTGCGAGCTTTTTCTTTAGCTCAAGCTTTTTTTTGAGCTCGAGTTTCTTCTTGAGCTCGAGTTTCTTCTTCAACTCGAGTTTCTTCTTCAACTCGAGTTTCTTCTTCAGCTCGAGTTTCTTCTTCAACTCGAGTTTCTTTTTGAGTTCGAGCTTCTTCTTGAGCTCAAGCTTCTTGCGGGCAGCAAGTTTCTTTTTAGCCATTGCCTGCTTTTTTTTCTTAGCAGATGCCATTTTCACCTCTCGAGTGGTTTGATTTTGAAACGCACTAATTTGACCGCGCTACGATACCGCATTTACAGACACAAACACCGCGACACCGTCTAAATCGGCGTTCGGCGACTGTTTATCTGACAGCACACTTACTTCTAAGCTGATCGCCAATGTCTCTGACTTAATCGTCTCATGATGGGCTGAAATCTGCTCACAAAGTTCAGATGGCAAACCAAGCTGCAACGCGATGCGGTCTGAAACGTCTAGACCAGCGTCGCGACGCTGTTGTTGAACCAAGCGAATTACGTCACGCGCAACACCTTCTGCTTCGAGCTCTGATGTCAGTTCAATGTCAAGCACAACCACACCTGCTGAATCACCCAGTGCAGCACTTGCGCCCGAAGCTTTTGGCACCAATTTGAGTTGATATTCGCCCGGTTTCAGATCGACGCCGCCCGCGGTGACTACATCGCCCTGACGTGTCCATTCACCTTTCTTCACGGCTTTGATCACCGCCTGAGTATTGGCACCGAGTCGTGGACCAACAACACTGGGGACAACCTGCAACTCAAACTCTGCGACCGACGAAAAATCATTTAAAAAAGTAATAGAACGAACGTTCACCTCGTCTTTGATGATGTCTTCAAATGGTTTGAGCGCAGCAGAATTTTGTGTGGCAACCGTCAGACTGGCCAAAGGCTGTCGAACTCTTCGACTGTGCGCCTTGCGAAGAGACAGTGTCGTCGAACAAACATCGCGAACGCGATCCATCGAGGCAACCAGTTTTTCGTCAAAGCGCAGCCCATCGGTGGTCGGCCAAGATTGCAAATGGACACTTCGCTCACCACTCAAACCCCGAAAAATTTGCTCAGATACAAGCGGCAAAACAGGTGCGGCGATTCGAGTCAAATAATGAAGCACAGTGTGAAGCGTGTTGATTGCTGCAACATCACCCTTCCAGAAACGATCACGACTGCGGCGGATATACCAGTTGGTCAAGACATCTAAAAACGTGCGAATCTCGGCGCAAGCAGCAAATAGATCGTATTCGTCGAAACTCTTTGTTGTGGCTGCCACCAAACCATGCAGTTTTGAAATGATGTAGCGGTCGAGAACGTTCTCGCTAGATGCATCGACGCTGCCCGCAACCGATTCGGCATTTGCATAAAGCGAAAGAAAATACCAACTGTTCCAGAGCGGCAGCATCACCTGGCGAACGGTGTCACGCATTCCGTCGTCGGTAACCGCAAAGTCTGAGCCACGCAAGATCGAAGATGAAAGCAAATACCAACGCATCGCATCGGCGCCATGACTGTCGAAAACTTTCATCGGATCTGGGTAGTTTCGAAGGCTTTTTGACATTTTTGCGCCGTCTTCACCGAGCACGATGCCGTGGCTTACGCAATTCGAAAAAGCAGGTCGGTCGAACAACGCAGTCGCGAGCACATGCAAGGTGTAAAACCAGCCACGAGTTTGACCTATATATTCGACGATGAAGTCTCCGGGGTAATGATTTTCGAACCATTGCTGATTTTCGAATGGATAGTGCACCTGGGCAAACGGCATTGACCCGCTTTCGAACCAGCAATCCAAAACTTCAGGCACCCGACGCATCATTGATTTGCCGGTCGGGTCGTCGGGGTTTGGGCGTACCAAATTGTCGATAGTCGGACGGTGCAATTCTTTGATGTCGACTCCGAAGTCTTTGCGAAGTTCTTCGAGACTTCCGTAGACATCGATGCGCGGATAGTTTGCATCATCGCTGCGCCAAACCGGAATCGGCGAACCCCAAAATCGATTGCGGCTGATTGTCCAATCGCGGGCGTTCTCGAGCCATTTACCGAAACTTCCGTGTTGCAAATGATCAGGAACCCAGCGAACTTGCTCGTTGAGTTCGACCATGCGATCTCGAATCGCGGTTACCTTGACGAACCACGAACCTACTGCTTTATAGATCAGCGGTTTGCCGGTGCGCCAACAATGCGGATACGCGTGATCGTATGTCTCGTGCCGAAAGACGACACCACGCTCTTTGAGCACTTTGATGATCGCTGGGTTTGCGTCGAAAACTAGTTGACCTTCAAAATCTGGCACTTCATTCGTGAAACATCCTCGTGAGTCAACTGGCACGACCAAGTCAATGCCCGCTTCTTGACAAACCCTCTGGTCGTCTTCGCCAAAGCCTGGCGCCATGTGAACGACCCCGGTGCCGTCTTCGGTCGTTACGAAGTCGCCCGCAATTACCCGAAATGCACCTGGCTGATCGGCGAAATAGTTGAACAAAGGTTTGTAAGTGCGACCAACAAGTTGGGTGCCCAATATTGTTTCGACGACTTTGGCTTCTGAGAATTCTCTCTCGTATGCCGACAGTCGTTCGGCAGCGAGAATCAGTTTTCGTCCGGAGAACTCGATCACCACATATTCGACGTCTGGCGCGACCGCCAAGGCCAAATTCGAAGGCAATGTCCAGGGTGTTGTTGTCCATGCCAACAAGAGTTCACCCGATGAGAGTTCAAAACCGACGGTCAGCGCCGGATCTTGAACTTGCTTGTATGCATCGTCCATTCGGGTTTCTGTATTTGAAAGCGGGGTCTCAAGTGCCCATGAATATGGCAACACTCGAAAACCTTCATAAATCAGGCCCTTGTTCCACAGTGTTTTGAACGCCCACATGACGCTCTCCATATAAGGAGTGTCGAGAGTTTTGTAATCGTTTTCAAAGTCGACCCATCGAGCCTGGCGAGTTACGTAACGCTCCCAGTCGCTGGTGTATTGCAATACAGAAGTTCGGCAATAGTCATTGAACTTGTCGATGCCAAAATCGGTGATTGCCTGGCGACCAGAAATACCGAGTTGTCGCTCGGCTTCGGCCTCAGCCGGCAGACCGTGACAGTCCCAGCCGAATCGGCGCTCGACTCGTTGACCTCGCATCGTGCGATAACGAGGCACCGCATCTTTGACGAAACCAGTCAGTAAATGCCCGTAATGCGGCAAACCATTGGCAAACGGCGGACCATCGTAAAAAACAAACTCGTTTTCGCCGTTTTTGCCGGCGTCATGCACGTCTATTGACGCGGCAAAAGTTTTATCGGTCTTCCAATATTCGAGAACCTGATTCTCAAGTGATGGAAAGTTCGGCTGTGGTTCTACCTGCGGGTATGACACAAGATGCTTAACACTTCAATATCATGCGCTGCACGACAATCTGCAAAAACAACAACACGACTAGTGGCGACAAGTCGAGCGCACCCGTGCGCGGCATAACACGGCGAACCCAATCAAGAACTGGTTCAGTGAATCGACCAACGAAATATGAAATCTGCGCCACGACCCCGCCACTCGTCGACGGAAACCACGACAAGACCACGCGAACGATGATCATATAAATGAAGATTTGAACGAGCGTGCACAATAGTTCGGTCATTAAGTGCGCCTATTCTGCGCTAGCCGCGAGTAACGCGTGCGCCAAACGGCTTCATCATGAAGACACCGTTACTCATTTTCTCCATGGTGCCGTTGTTTGCATAACAAACGCCGCTTGCAAAATCGATGATTCGCCTCATCGTTTTCTGATCGGTCGACTGCACGTTGATAATCACAGGGTTGCCTTCTTTGAACCGATCGGCAATCTCTTTGGCGTCTTCATAACTTGTCGGACGAATCGTCACCGGATCACTCGCAGGCAAGACCGGTCTCGCGACCGCCTCGGTGCGACGACCCGCAACAGGACGCACGGTCACGCCCGAATCATGTTGGGCCTGTTGGGTGCGCATGCCACTAGAACGCGGTTCACCCATCGCTCGATCGTCGTAGTCGTCGTAACCAGGCTCGAGATCATCAAATCGCTCTGCGCGCTGACGACCACGACTCGGCATGCGGCGATCTCGTTCAACTGCAACCGACTCGTCATAATCGTCGTAGGCCTCGTCTGGCCCTAGACCCAAATAATCCATTGCTCGGCGGAACATTGACATAGCTAAAGGATAGTTCAAAATTCGCCCTAACTAACGGACATCCGGCCAACGCACCGGTCATGAATTTTTAACTACGGGGTCCGAACAATGCCGAGCCAACTCGAATCATCGTTGCGCCCTCGCCAACGGCAATTTCAAGATCGCCCGTCATGCCCATGCTGCATTTCGACAAACCCAAGTCATCAGCAAGTTTGCGCACCAATTTAAAGCCAACTCGTGCTCGTTGCGGGTCACCATCTGTTGGACCCACTGTCATCAAACCCAAAACTTCAAGCCCTTTAGACAATGCGAATTGCAGCAACTGCTCAACTTGATTTGGTTGGCAACCGCCTTTGTCGGTCTCGTTGGTCGAATTGACCTGCAACATAATTGTGGATCTGGCCATCGAGTCTGTTTTGACACAACGTTTGGCAATCTCGGCAATCAACTCGGGCCGGTCTACGGTCTGCCACACATCGACTGTGTCGACTAGCGACTTGACCTTGTTGGTTTGCAGTCGACCGATGAAGTGAATCGGCAGTTTCTTGATTGTCGGCAAGTCGCGAATCTTGGAGATCAACTCTTGTGCGTAGTTTTCACCGATGCCCTCAACTCCGGCGTCGAACGCGGCGATCATCGCCGAAACATCGAACGTTTTGGTAACGGCGATCACCTCGACATCTTTGCCACCTGCACGATTTATTCGCTCTCGAATTTGCGCGACACGAGACGCAACTTGCGATGCGTCGATTGCGGTCATGTCGTCACCGACATGCGGGTTCTATTTTAAAAACGCCGGAAGATCATCGTCATCATCTGGACCACTTAGTGGATCAGATGTTCCGCCGAACAAATCTTTCAATCGCCCACTTTTGGGTTCGGGTCGAGCCGTGCCCGCAGTCGCCGTGTTGCGACCATCACCACGAGTCGCGGTGCGTTGCGCCGCGCTGTCCCAGCGTTCGAAACCAGCAGCGACAACTGTGACTCGAACTTCGTCATTAACATCGTCGTCGATGACCAAACCGTGAATGATGTTTGCGTCTTGATGTGCGACACCTCGCACGATCTCCATCGCGTTTGTAACTTCGAACAGACCGACGTTTGACGGACCCGTGATGTTGACGACGATGCCCCGTGCGCCTTCGAGTGAGGCTTCGAGCAATGGCGAATTGATCGCAGCGTTTGCCGCCAACACCGCTCGATTGTCGCCACTCGCCGCACCAGTACCCATCAACGCAGTGCCTGCATTTGCCAAAACTGCCTTGACATCTGCAAAGTCAGTGTTGATCAAACCAGGAGTTGTGATCAGACCGGTAATGCCAGCAACGCCTTGCACCAAGACTTCGTCGGCTTTTTTGAACGCATCGAGCATCGTTGTTTTGTCGGTCGAAATTGTAAGCAGTCGCTCGTTTGGAATCACAACAAGTGTGTCGACTTTTTCTTTAAGCGCTGCGATGCCGGCATCGGCTTGCACCGAACGACGGCGACCCTCAAACGCAAAAGGCCGAGTGACAATTGCAACCGTCAGCGCACCTTCGGCTTTGGCTATTTCGGCAATCACTGGTGCAGCACCAGTGCCGGTGCCGCCACCTTCGCCGGCGGTGATAAACACCATGTCGGCACCAGAAACAACTTCTTGAATCTCATCTCGATGTTGTTCGGCGGCCTCTCGACCAACCTCAGGGTTAGCGCCAGCGCCAAGGCCACGAGTTAATTCGCGACCGATATCGATTTTCACACTTGCATCACTCAACAACAACGCTTGGGCATCTGTGTTGATCGCCACGAATTCAACTCCACGCATGCCCGACTCCATCATGCGATTGATCGCATTAACGCCGCCGCCGCCAACACCAATTACTTTGATTACTGCTAGATAATTCTGTGGTTGACCGACCATTTAGGATTAACCCCCGCTACTTGCGCTTGATGTGCTCACGAATTGTGAGTGCAGATATTCTGCCACATTGATTCAACCGCACCAAACATAAGCAGAACCTTCAGGCAAGTTTAGAGAAAGTCTCTACTTCGACTTTACAGTTGGTGTTCTCGGGTCTGTTAAATCGATCGAAATGATTTGCTTGGCGTCTTGTCGACGCAGGAGTACCAGCAAAGAGATCAACTTGTTTTGTAGGTCAACCGGCGGACCAAAGTTGATCAAGGTGCCACTTCGCAATGTCATGATCAACTGATTGGGTCCGCCGACCCCAACATTTAGAACTCGTTCGCTAAGTTCGTCTGGCAGACCACCGGCTAGTTGCGCCGCTGCCCTGTAAACCGTGCCGGCGCTCGCCCCTGGCGCAAGGTTCGGGCCAACGCCGGTGATCTGTAGATATTGCGTGGGTTGTCCCGTCTCAACGGCTAAAACTCGCCCTTGGGGATCTACCACTCGCGACCGATTATCTACTCCTATATAAAAGGCGACGGGCTTGCGCTCAACGATCTCGATCACGAGTCTTGACGGAAAGAATGACCTTATTCGCACCGATTCAACCCACGGATCACCCTCGAGTCGTCGCTCGGCCGCCCGCGTGTCAACTGTCAAAATTGATTTTCCATTGAGCGATTTTTCGACGGCAATCACGAGATCGGCGCTGACATATCGAGCACCTTCAATTTCTATTTTTCTTACGCCGATAATTGGTGAAGCCAGAATTATCAACACGAGCGCGACGACGCCGACTACCGAGCCGACGGCTACCAACAACTGACGCCGATTCGAGGCGATTTTCTTAATCACATCGTTGCGACGATCGACTATTCGTGGATCACGAATCACATTGCTCGGATCTGAGGTTGGCGCGACATTAACCGAGCTGGTCATTTCGTCGATCGGATGATCTGAGTCAACTGGTAGACGAAGTTCGTCATCGACGATGACTATTCGACCATTGTTGGTCTTGAGGGTTAGCGATGAGTTCGTCGGTGCTGAGGTTTCATCTCTTGGTTTTTCGCGCGATTTTGTGGCGTCTGTCGGCCTGACCACTCTGAGATTTCCTGTCGGCGTTGCATCGCCTTCAAATGCGTCTTTGAGTTCAGCCAATACTTCGTCGGAGAGTTGTTCAGAAAGAGATGGAACGGGAATCGAGAGATCGGTGTTGTTCGATGACCCAAAAGCAGATTCAAGTTGTGAGTTGCGCAAGATCTCGGTTTGATCTGTTGAACCCGCATCGTTGGCAACCGTGGTTGAAAAACCGACGAGTCGAATCTCGCTTCGAAGATCGATCGAATGTGCCTCAGCGACGCGTTGGCGAACGAAAGTCATCAACTCGACGACATCATCGGCGTTGCCATCTTCGTCGGCCTGGATAAAGTTTGCATGTTTTTCTGAGACTGCTGCGCTACCCACTCGATAGCCGCGCAACCCAAGGCCATCGATCAATGCCCCGGCAGATGACCCGCCAGAAACCGGATTGACAAAAACTGAACCGGCGTTTTGACCACCAGGCTGATTTTCTCGACGCCACTTGACGATTTCTGCCAAGCGCGATTCGCCCTCTTTTTTGTCACCCCAGGCGAGCCGCAAAGTTGCCGAAAGAACGATGTGCTGGTCGCTCAAATCAGAACCACGAAAACGCAAACCAAGATTCGCTGCCGAGACATTTGCTTCAATGCCCCGCTCGAGATGAAACAGTCGCACGCTCAACAACGACGCGATCATGTCAGAACCGTGACCGCCTGCATTCATTCGCACTGCGCCACCGATCGACCCGGGTACACCAACCGCCCATTCAAAACCGCGCAATCCGGCGGCAACTGTTTGGCGAGCAATAACGGGCAGCGAAGACATTGCTCCGACTACGAGTATCGGCTCGCTATCAATAGTCGGCAAAGTTATTTGCTCGGCGAACGGACCAAGCGCGATTGCCAGACCTCTAAAGCCACCACTTGAAATCAACATGTTGCTGCCCCGGCCGAGCATCAGAATCGGTATTTTGACCTTTGTCAACGCGCGCGAAACGGCGTGAAGATCGTCGACGTTCATCGCCCGCATGAATAACGACGCAGACCCGCCCACCCGATATGTCGTATAAGGGCCAATTGGTTCGTCACGAGTGATTCGATCGCCGAGAAGAGCCGCAAACCGGTTCAGGTCTTTGTCGCTCGGTCGCACTAGATCTGAAATCAACTTGACTTACCTCGACGACGCGAAATCACTTCGTTTGGCAATGTGGCAATGTCGCCGCAGCCCATCGAGATGCATAGATCACCTGACTTGATTTCATCTGCCAAGAACTCTACGAGATCTTTGCGGCTTGGTAGATAAACAACTTGGGCGTTGGGATGCGATCGAAGAACTGCATCGACGACTAGTTGCCCTGTGACCCCTGCGATTGGTTGGGTGCCAGAAGGATAAATATCTGTGACCACGACAAGATCGGCGCCAACAAACGCATCGCCATAGAGATGCGAAATGACCGACATGCGATTGAACCTGTTCGGTTGAAACACGGCAACTACCCTTGACCATTTATCTGACTCATCTCGAACGCCAGAGAGAACCGCGGCAATCTCGTTTGGCAGATGGGCGTAATCATCAACGAACGTTGCACCATCATCGATGCCCCGAACATCGAACCTTCGGGCTACTCCACCAAAATTATTCAACGAGTTTGCAGCTTGATCAAACTCGACCCCAAACTGCATCGCCATGACAATCGCGCCAAGTGCATTGCTCACATTATGTGCACCTCGAAGCGGTATCGAGACACGACCGAGATTGATTCGGCTTTGGTCGACATTTTTAGAAACAATGAATGCAGCCTTGCCGTCTTTGAAGCGAACTTCAGATGCGACGAAATCTGCCCGTGAATCGGGGTTAATCGAGTAGGTAATCGAGCGATTTTCGGCGGCGATTCGAGCACACACAGGGTCGTCAAGGCACAAGACCCGCGGTCCCGAAATATTTTTGACATAACTGACAAAACTTTCTTCAATTGCAGACTGCGTTTTAAAGTGATCTAAATGATCAACATCAACATTCGTCAAGATGGTTGCAGCAAGGGGCAACTGCTGATGCGTGCCGTCACTTTCGTCTGCCTCAACGACCAACAGCTCACCGTTTGTCCATGAAGCGCCGTGGTTGAACGAGATGACATCGCCACCGATCAGATAACTCGGAGTTCTCTGGCTGTCTCGCAGAATCGTTGCCAACATCGACGATGTCGTTGTTTTGCCATGGGTGCCCGCCACACCGATGCTCGTGGCACATCGGCAAATGGCGGCAAGAGTTTCGGCTCTCGTCAATACGGGAATACTCAATTTGCGAGCCTGCTGATATTCAATGTTCGACTTAGCAATCGCCGGTGACCCAGTGACGAAATCGCAATCTTTGACCACTGCAGGGTCGTGCCCGATATTGACCGTGACGCCCAGCTCGACGAGACGCTCGATCAACTCTGAATTTCGAATATCGCTACCAGAAACTTGATGCCCCATTTCGGCCAGCACGGTTGCCACCGCCGACATTCCAGGTCCGCCGATGCCGACAACATGAACTCTTTTATGGCTTCTCAAGTTCAACAACGCGGTATCAGTCGCGACTGCACTCATGATCAGTTCAACCAACGAACTATTTCGATGCTGGTCGCCCGCCAAACGCGCCGTGTCGGCAAGTTGCTTGAGTCTTTGGCCATCGTCGACAAGAGACGAAATATTTTTTGCCAAGTCAAGATTCGAAATCTTCGTCTCGTCAACTACCACCGCACCACCCAGATCACCGAGCCACTTTGCGTTAGCGGTTTGATGATCTTCTGCGGCACCACTCCATGGCACGAGCACGGTAGCGATGCCGATTGTCGAGACCTCGGCGACGGTGCTTGCGCCTGCTCGAGCGACGACTAAATCAGACGCACTATAAACATCGTGCATCGCCACGGTCGAGTCGAGTCGTTTATAAATAATTTTTGACTGTTTGTCGATAACGGGAAGGTCTTCATCGATGAATCTTTGACCCGTCAGATGAATGATGCACAAATCTTGGCGATCTTGATTGACCTCAACCAGCACTCGAGCTACTGCGTTAAGTCTTGCCGAACCAAGCGAGCCACCTGTGATACAGACAACCTTTCGATCAGCGGGTATCTCGAGCGTGGCACGCGCTTGACTTCGCGCGACTGCAATGTCGAGATTGCGCAATGAGCGACGAACGGGTGCGCCCGTAAGTGTTGCGTTCTTCAGTCTTGACGGAAGATAGGCCACGGCAACGGCTCTAGCATCTCGTGCCTGCACTTTTGTGGCAAGTCCGGGTCGGCGATCATAAGAAACCGTCACAATTGGGATACCAAGTTTTTTTGCTGCACGGGTTGCCGGGACGCTCACATAACCGCCGACTGATATAACGACGGCAGGTTGCAGACCGAGCAGAAGTTTTTCTGCAACTTGGGTCGCGGTTCGCAATTTTGAGATCGTCTGAAAGTTCTGGCGGAGCGAAGACAACGACCAACCTCGACTGAAACCCTGCACTGTCAACAGCGAAAGTGAGATGCCTGATTGTGGCACGAGTTTTGTTTCGATCCCGGTCGTTGATCCGATGAAATGGAGTCGTTCGTTGGTAATGCCCGAATCTTGCAGCAGTTCAGCGATTGCGAGAGCGGGTACCACATGGCCACTGGTTCCCCCACCGGTGATGACGGCGAAAACGGGGCGGCTGGTGGCGGTCAAGGTGTTCTACTTGTAAAGATTGCTCACTTCATATTACGCGCGACATTCATCAACAGCCCGGCTGCCGACATGCACACCAATAGCGAACTTCCGCCGTATGAGATGAGTGGAAGTGTTAAACCAGTCACGGGCATCGAACCAGTAACACCACCGATGTTGATGATCGCTTGAATCGCGAACCACATTGTCACGCCGCCTGCGAGCAACGCGCCAAATCTTTCTTCGGCACCAAGTGCGGCGCGTAGGCCGGCGACAACGAGAGTCAAGAATCCTCCGATTACGACGGTGACGCCAATTAGACCCATCTCTTCGGCGATCGTCGAGAAAATAAAATCGCTGTGCGCTAGCGGCACATAACCCCATTTACCGGTACCAGCACCAACGCCCACGCCCGAGATACCGCCGTTCGAAATTGACAGAATCGACTGCCAAACTTGATAACCGAAAGAACCCTTTGTCTCGTCAAGATTCAAAAATGCCGTCCATCGATTTCGACGCGAGGAAGTGATCATCGTAAAGAACAGCGCGCCAACGACACCCGAACCTGCGATGGTGTTGATGATGCGCATTGGAATGCCCGCCATGCACATGACCGCCAAAACGATGCAGGTCATCACGATCGCTCCGCCGAGGTCGCGTTGCATCAGGCAAAGAACGACTGAAATGACTAATGCAACAACCACTGGTCGAGTCGTGCGATTGAAGTCGGTCACCTCTTTTTGACGCCTGCCGAGAAGGTTCGCGCAATAAACAAGAAGTGAAAGTTTCAAAAGTTCTGATGGTTGAAAGCCGATCGGCCCCATTGCCACCCATGCGCGGGCGCCGTTGGTGCTCACGCCGATGTTCGGCGCAAACGGCAAGAACATCAGACCATAGGTAAATAACAAGACTGGAAACACGGCGCGACGCATCAATGAATATGGAAAGCGAAAGAAGAACGCCATTCCGAGCCCGCCGACACATGCCCACATCAATTGCTTGAAAAACATCGTCCAGGGTGACATGCCACGATTCAACGCGACGATCGACGACGACGACATCACCATCACAAGACCGAAAGCCACGAGCGTGAGAACCGTGAAAAAGATCAGAAAGAAAGTTGTATTGGCTGGCTTCTGTGCGACTCGTCGAGACGACAAAAGTCCACCACGATCGAGCACCGCACGACGACGCTGAGCAAGAGTCATCGCTCGATTTGTGGTTGTTGTCGAAGTTGCTGTGCTCATGATTCCTCTGATTTCTATTTCTTGTTTTGTTTGGATTTGATCAATTCGTGAACCTTGCTTTTGAAATCAAGACCGCGCTCGCCGTAGTTCTTATACCAGTCGTAACTGGTGCACCCTGGTGACAACAGCACGACATCACCCGAAGCAGCGAATTGATCTGCGCAATTCACGGCCTCATTCATTGAATTTGCAACTTGCACTTCACGAGTGCCAGCAAACGCCGATTTGATTTCTTGTGCTGCTTGGCCAATCGCCACAACAGCCTTGACATTCTCGGCGTGACTCGCCATTGCCGACAGGTCAAGATCTTTATTTTTGCCTCCGGCAATCAACACGATCGATTCGAACGAACGAAGTGCGACGCTTGAAGCGTGTGGACTAGTTGCCTTTGAATCGTTGAACCACCGCACACCACCGTGTTCGGCGACAAACTCGATGCGATGTGGCGCGTTAACAAAACTTCGCAAGGCTTGCGCGACCTGGCTGCAGTTGGCAAGACCAGACTCGATTGCTATCGCTGCAGCAGCCAATGCATTCGTCACGTCGTGTGGCAAACCGCGGGCCATTTCGCTGCTGTGCATGATTTCACCAGATGGACAAGTGAGCACTCCATTCGATGCGTGGTAGTCGCCGGCGTTTTGCCCAAAACTGACGACTTTAGCGCCAGAATTTTGGGCAAATTTTGTGATCACATCATCATGAACCGGCACAACCGCCACGTCTGTTGCCGATACGTGTGCCCATATTTTTGCTTTTGCCGTTTGATATGCGTCGAACGAGGCGTGCCAATCTAAATGATCGGGGGCGATGTTAAGCCAAACTGATGCTTTCGCACGAAAACTTTGCGTGAGTGCCAAACGAAAACTTGAGCACTCAACGGCAAACGCATTTGCGTCTGTGCGTAATGCGGCGATCAACGGAGTTTCGGTGTTGCCTACCGCCAGCGCCTTGTGCCCAGCGCAATTAAGCATCGCCGTGGCCATCAGAGTCGTGGTTGTTTTGCCATCGGTTCCGGTTACTGCAACCATCGGACGAGGTGACGAAGAAATTTGTTCGTACTGATAAGCGATTTCAATTTCAGAAACCATCGGTTTGCCAAGTTTGCGTGAAGCCTCAAATAACTTATGACTCTCGGCGATACCTGGTGCTGGTGAAACGCGGTCGACCTTGCCAAGAATCGCTCGCAGATCTGCAGCACTCGGCTTGAACACAATTTCGCTATTCATACTTCTTGCAAACTCTGAATGACCGTCGCTTTGTTGATCGTCGGCCAAGACAACTTTTTCGCCGCGCAACACAAGCTCGTTAGCCACTGCTCGACCAGCGACAGCCAAACCATAGACGAGTGTCGTCGTCATATCAACGGCGCAATCCGTAGAGACTCTGCAGATTTGTGAAGTCGGCGATGAACGCGGCCACGGCAGTCGCCACGCAGATGGCAGAGATAATCCAAAAACGAATAATCACGGTTGTCTCTGGCCAGCCGCTTTGCTCGAAGTGGTGATGAATTGGTGAATTTTTGAATAGTCGTTTTTTGCGACCAGATGCTTTGAACACGCCCATCTGCACCGCTACTGAACCGGCTTCGATGACATTGATGCCGCAAATGATCGGCAACAATAAATGCGTGTTCGTTGTGACGGCCAATAAACCAAGTGCCGTGCCAAGACCAAGAGCGCCAACATCGCCCATAAATATTCGCGCCGGCGCAGCGTTCCACCAAAGAAATCCGCCGCATGCTCCGGCCAAAGATGCAGCAAGCACGGCAAGGTCGAGTGGGTTGACAACATCACCATAAAACTGCGGATTTCTAAAAGCCCAATATGCGATGACTGTGAAAGCGATGAAACCAAATGAAGCCGAGCCTGCCGCAAGACCGTCGAGACCATCGGTCACGTTCACCGCATTCGAAGTACCCCACACCATTAGAGCCGTCCAAATGACAAACAATGGCCATGTGAATGTGATGCCAGGCAAATCTGCCCGCGTAAAAGAAAGCGTCTCGCTGACGCCAGTTGCTGCAGTCAACCACCAAGTCAAACCAATGCAGATCGCAAAAGTTATGTATCCCTTTTTTTTCCAGAACAATCCGCGATTATGTTGGCGTTGCACTTTGAGAAAGTCGTCAAGAAACCCCACGAAGCCGAGCACGAAGATTGCTGCCCAGATGATCATCGACTGATCTGAGAATGGCAAACCGTCTCTGAAGTGCGCGACGAACCATCCCAGTGCCGCTGAGATCAAGATCGCGATGCCACCCATCGTTGGCGTGCCTTGCTTTTTCATGTGTTGCACAGGGCCGCGATCTTCGGCACCGAGAATCGGCTGACCCTTACCGAGGCGTCGAAACACAGAAATCAAAATGCGAGTGCCAATCAGCGACGCGATCATCGCCACAGCCGCCGCGGTCAAAATTGCGATCATGACGCCACCTTGAGCAACTCTCGCGAAACTTCAGAATCGTTAAACGGCATTTCGGTGGCACCGATTGTTTGAGTTGTCTCGTGACCCTTGCCGGCTATGACCACAATGTCCCCCGCATTTGCGGATGAAAAGGCGGTGGCGATTGCCTGACGACGATCTAATTGAATTTTCATATTTTGGGTTTGATCTTGTGCACCAGCCAAGATTTCGTCGGCGATTTTTTGAGAGTCTTCATGGCGCGGGTTATCTGAGGTAATCAATGCGACATCGGCGAATTTTGCGGCAACTGACCCCATCTTAGGTCGCTTCGACTGATCACGACCGCCACCGCAACCGAACACCAAAATTATTCGCGCGGTTCCAGAAATTAGTTGTCGAGTTGCGACCAAAACATTTTGTAGCGCCTCAGGAGTGTGCGCATAGTCGATTATCACTGAAAAGTTTTGACCGACATTGACAGATTCAAATCGTCCAGCAACAGCGCTTGCAGCAGCCAAACCTTTGGCGATGTCACCAGCAGTGACACCAAGTTTGGCTGCTGCAGTCGCGGCAGCTAGCGCGTTCATGACATTGAAGTAGCCGCCCATGCCAACTTCAATTTTTTGACCCTGCCAAATAAACGATATTTTTTCTGAACTCGCCACTACCGAATGTGCATCGTCGGCACCGAATGTTTGACACTGAACATCGTTGTTTTTTGAAAGCGAATCAATCAACAGCGACCCGTGCACATCATCTCGGTTAATGACGCAAACTTCGGTGAACTTTTTGTCAAAGAGACTCGCCTTAGCGGCGAAATAATCTTCTTGCGACTTGTGAAAATCTAGGTGATCTTGTCCGAGATTGGTGAAGACTGCAACTTTAAACGAGGTTCCTTCGACGCGGCGCAGAGTCAGCGCGTGCGAAGATACTTCCATCACGACTGCTTTGCAGCCACGATCATGTTCGTTGGCGAGGTGCCGTTGCAGGTCGGTTGATTCTGGAGTCGTTCGCGAGCCGGTGAGTGTGCCGATAATCGAAGTCGACCAGCCATGCTGTTGAAGAATTGCCGCCAACAAGTGAGCAGTCGTCGTTTTGCCATTTGTTCCCGTGACACCAATTACGTTCATTTTTTGACTTGGACGATTGAACAATTCGGCGGCGATATAACCCATCGCTGAACGCACATCGCTAACGACAACTTGAGTTACATCAACTTCTACCCTGCGCTCAACCAATAACGCAACAGCACCGTTGGCTACTGCGACATTGGCAAAGTTGTGACCGTCCGCGTTTTCACCGACAACGCAGCAAAAGATTGCGCCAAGCGACACCTTCGAAGAGTCGTGGGTGATGTCTGAAATCTTTACTTTTGAGTCACCAATTATTTGACCTACTTTGACCTCGGTTGTACTGACCAGCAGTTCATCTAACTGGCGTACATTTTTGGTCGACATCTCAGTGACTCGGTCCAAGTTCTGCCGGTCGTGAACCCACACAACCCATGTCGTCACCCTCAGGGCGAATATTCAGCTCGTTGACTAACACTTGACCGATGCGCGCAAATACCGGCGCGGCGGCAGTGCCACCAAATCGATCTCGCGAATTTGGGTCTGGCTCGTCAATCGAAACAAGCACCGTCATACGAGGATTGTTTGCCGGCAAGAAACCAACGAACGATGCGAAATATGTTCTCGCACCTTCGTCATTCGTATAAGTGCCGTTGTCTTGCAATTTATAGGCTGTGCCGGTTTTGCCTGCGACACTCAATCCAGGCAACTTGGCGAGTGTGCCGGTGCCGTAACAAACGACATCGGTCATCATTGAAGTCATTGTTTTTGCGGTCGACTCTGAAAGCACTTGATGTGTTGCCGACGCTGGGGTTTCGGTCGTGACGCCATTTTTGTCGGTTGTCTTCAAAACCATCTTTGGTGCAACATAAACGCCATTGTTGGCCACGACGTTGACGGCTGCTGCGAGTTGAAGAGCCGTTGCTGTGTAGCCATAACCGTAGGCAAAAGATATTTTTTCAGTGCCTTGCCATTTCGACGCTGGTCGTAAAGATCCGCGAGATTCGCCTGGATATTCGACTGCAGTCTTTGTGCCAAAGCCAAAAAGTTTCAGATACTCGTGGTTCTGCTTAGTTTCAAGGGTTCTTGAAATCTGAATGGTGCCGATGTTCGAAGAGTCAACAAAAATTTTGCGTACCGACATTTCCTCGAGACCGTGAGGAAATGCGTCCTTGATCGGATATTCCCACTTGGTGCCTTTGTCGAAGACTTGGTAGCCGGGCACATTAAATTTCGAGTCGGTGTTCACTGCGCCCTCGTTTATTGCGGCGGCGATGCTGAAAACTTTCGCAACCGAGCCTGGCTCGTTTGCTTCGACCGACGAGAAGTTTCCAGATTCGCTCGTATACGTGCCGTCATCATTGCGACGAATGTTTGACATCGCGAAAATTTCACCAGTCTTGGTATCCATCACAATTGCCATGCCACCACGGGCCCCGAGACGCTCAACTTGTTGTTTGACGATGCCGTCAACTTGAAACTGAATTGTGCGGTCAATGGTCGTTGTCAGTTGACCGCCTGATTGAGGTTCAAGCACTTCGCCTGCGCCAGCGGCAATCGATTTGCCACTGCTGTTGACTTCTCTGACGATTCTTCCGTCAACTCCGGTCAAAAGATCTTGGTATTTCAACTCGAGACCCGAAATGCCAACCCCGTCGACATCGGTGCGACCAATCACCGCTTGCAAACTCGCGCTCGAAAGTGCCCGACCTGACTCGCGATAAGAAGACACGCCTTTCAACCCGAGCGCCAAAATTGCATCGGCGATTTCTTTGTCGGCCTGACGGGCGATATAAACGAAACTTGATGACTTGTTCTGCAACTTGGTGGCAAGTTCAACTTCTGCCTCTTGGTCGAGTTGCAAGACCCCGGCAACCACATGGGCGACACCGACTGGGTCAACAACTGAACGCGGATCGGCAAACACTGTGCGAGTTGGCACCGGTAGAGCCAACTCTCGACCACTGCGATCAAGAATTGACCCGCGTTCGGCTCGAATGACCTGCACGCGAGTTCGTTGAGCGACACTCGCCTCGCGATAGTCGCCGGCCCAGAGCGTCTGCAAAAGCGCAACCCGAACACCTAGAAGTGAAAGCAAAATCGCCACGACCATGAACATTGAGACGATGCGCTTATGCATGTTGCCGCCACGCAAGTCTTTTGTATAAAAATCTCGACCTTTGTTCGTCAAGGTGTTTGTTCGTCGGGCAACGGTGCTCATGGTTTTGCGACCTTCATCGTCTGTGAAGCCAAATCTTCAAGCATCGGCGGATTCAAAATTGCTTTGTCCATCTCGCCGGTAGCCGCCATCACGCTGGCGACTACATCTGCAGGAATCTCTTCAAACTTTGCCGAGAGACCTTGCGACATGCCAAGCAACATGGCTTGTTCACGCAAATAGTCTGGTGCCCGTAATTCGGCGCGTTGCTGACGAAGTTCGTCGTAGTGAAATCGAGCCAGCCTCACATCTGTTGTGATTTTGTCGAGTCGTAACTGTTGCTCGGCAATGACTGTTTGAAAAACGACGATCGAGGTCAAGATAGTTGCAATTGCGATCAGAACTGTTGTCACCATCGAGAATCGCTTGACACGAACCTGCTCGACTACCCGCAGGTCAGGATGTTCTGTCGGCCGCGATTGCGCCGAAGAATCTGATCGCCTCTGCGAATGACGAGCAGGTTGAACTAGCGAGCCTGCTGGTCGGCGAATCCGCACTGGTGCTGGTCGTGTCGAAACTGCGGTCGCCATCTAGTTACCGACCTCAACAAGTGTTTTTTCGATGATGCGTAACCGTGCCGATTTGGCGCGACGATTTTCTGTCTGCTCTTTGCTCGACGGATACTTTGGCGCTCGCACCCGACGTGTGCGACGAACACCAGATTGCGATTCGTGAACAAACGGCGATGCCTGCGTAGTTTTGGTTGCGTCGCGCTCTGACTCAGAAAACACCCGCTTGACGATGCGATTTTCACCAGAATGGTAGGTCAATACGGCGACGCGACCGCCAGAGATTGTTGCATCAATGGCGACTTGTAGTGCAAGCTCAAGTATTTCGAGTTCTTTATTGACTTCGATTCGAATCGCCTGAAAAGTGCGCTTGGCAGGGTGACCACCCGTACGCCGTGCAGGTGCCGGAATCGCCCCAACGACGACATCGGCGAGTTGAGTTGTCGAAGTGATAGGTCGAGCGGCGACGATCGCCCTGGCGATACGACGGGCAAATTTTTCGTCGGCGTTGTCGGCAATCAAGCGCGAGAGATCTGACTCGTCGTAGTTGTTGACAACATCAGATGCCCTCAACTGATTGCGTTGATCCATACGCATGTCAAGTGGGCCCTCGTTGCGATATGAAAATCCCCGCTCGGCCACATCAAGTTGTGGCGAAGAAACACCCAGGTCAAAAAGTGCGCCCGAGATCTGATCAATCGACATTTCTGCGAGCACTTCTCGAAGCGAATCAAAACGAACTCGACGCATAGTCAAACGGCCCTGCAGGCTCGGATCAAGGGCGATCATTCGCTCGGCGTTGGCGATCGCATCGGCATCTTGATCAAGCCCGATTACTTGCAACTTTGGATAAGCATTGAGTATCGCTGTTGCATGCCCGCCAAGACCGAATGTCGCATCAACGATCACGCCAGCAGGCACATTGGCAAAACTCTCGACAATTTCGTCAACCATCACCGGCAGATGCGAGACCAGTGGCGAATCTTGACTTGAATTCTCATGCAAATTATGACTCGTCATATATATTGCGCAACTTGCAAACTGTCACTGTTCAAAACCTCGCTTATCAGCAGCCCCCCGGCCAACGGTGCCTCCGGGATTTCTCCCCGGATAGCGAGATGAAAAGCGGGCGGAGTTGGGGGCTATTCATCTTGTTAACCGGGAGACTGCTGATAAGCGA
>Ga0214917_10000126_pt1 | contig 88708 bp, 76 predicted proteins | sample LL_1208_BB_MetaG_FD_177983 | JGI IMG/M metagenome (GOLD analysis project Ga0214917, IMG submission 177983) | Freshwater microbial communities from Lake Lanier, Atlanta, Georgia, United States - LL_1208_BB | ecosystem: Environmental > Aquatic > Freshwater > Lake | place: USA: Georgia | collected... | reverse complement strand
CGCCAGTCGATGGAAAGAATCGGGATCTCTGCAAGCAGCACCCGTCCTTGCACGATGCAATGGGCGATCGCGGTTCGTTGCATGCTTTGCAACGATGCGTCCGCGTCAGCTTTTGTGCTTGCAAGCGGTGGGGCGCTTGCGTGAGCAAGCGCGGCGTAGCGCCCCCACTTTAAAAAGGTATTGCCAACGTCGATGAGAAGCCAATCTGAGGGGCTTGGAACTCGTCCAGGGCTAAGCATCTGTCTGAGCCTTTCGCGCAAGTGCCGCGCTAAAACACGTTCCCGAGAGGGTTTAAACGAATGCCGCGTCGCAACTTGGTCCAGGCAAAGTCAGCCGGATCGGCAAGTGCAGGTCCGGGTGAGCGAGCAACCAGCACTTCGGCCGCAATGGGTTGGAAGTCGGCGCGAAAATGGACTGAGCTTTTCAACACCAGAATGCGCTGGCTGGATGGTTCGATCCCTAAATGGCGAAACATCGCCTGATCAGCAGCCTGGCATTTGATACTGGCAAGTGCGACACGAACGCCTTCTTGTCTGAGCAGTGCCATCTTTCCCAGTTGCATCCTAAACCCCTTAAACATCGGCCCGGTGCAGGTAAAACGTCCGTCGCCAAGCCGCTCAACCGTAAAACGACCGCGCACCGGATGATGTCCCGCAAGACCGGAACGCGCACCGAGTTCGAACTCGAGGCTGGCACCTTGTCCGGCCTCATGCGCGCGATCCGCAGCGGCCGGATCAATGAGTAGGCCAAGGCAGGCATCCTGTGCTTTGACTTCGAGCAGGGCGTTCAGCAAACCGGTTGTGTCACCGTTGCCGCCGGCCCCCGGGTTGTCCTGCGAATCTGCGATCACGACCGGGCGCCCCAAGCTTCCGAGGCGCATCGCCCTTTGGATTGCGTCTTGTGGGGTGTAGAGCTCCAGCGCATAGTCTTTTTCAGCGCTTTCTACCGCGTCGGTCATGCTGAGCATGGCCAGATCGAGCTCCTGCGCGTCATCTCCGTATCCGAGCACGCTCATGCCACAGTCGTGGATATCGGCCATCGGAAAACCTTGCGCAAAGGACAAGAAACAGTGGTGCTTGCGCTCAAGTTGTTGTAACAATTCATAGAGCGATTTCGCGGGTTCAATAAAGGTGCTTTGCGAAGGGATTCCAGTCAAATAGGAAAAGGTTTGATAGCGCTTGAAGGGGCGCTTTCCGCGCGCAAGCATGTGCATCGCGAGAAATGCTGCCCGAGCGCCAGTTTCGGCCATGTCCACATGCGGGTAGCTGCGATAAATTGATATCGCATCGGCATGCTCAACCATTGCCTGGCTCACATTTGCGTGCAGGTCAAGGCTTGCAACCACCGGCACGCGATTTCCGACAATGCCCCGAACGCGACGCAGAATTTCGCCTTCACCGTCGTCATGATCTTCGGTGACCATGGCACCGTGCAGGTCAAGATAAACCGCATCCAAGCCTGAGGGATCGGCCATCGCAGGTTTGAGGCCGTCTTCGAGCGAACCAATAATCCGCTCAAAGGCATCGCGAGTCACGTGGGCAGAGGGCGAGGCCGCTGCCCAGGTCAGCGGCAGCAGCTGATGGCCCTGCGCCCGAAAAGCCTCAATGGCGCCTTGTGCGGGAATATTTGCACCTTCCAGCGCTTCAAACATCGATGCACCCACTTGAACGCTTGGCCATCCGCCGCCTTGCTCGAAAGCCTGATAGGTGGCCTTGCTCGGCGCAAAGGTGTTTGTCTCGTGCTGCATCCCGCCAATTGCAATCCTTGCCATCGACTAACCTCCCTGGATGACTTGTCCGGGTTCAAAGCGGGTATCGGCATCCAAGGGATAAATCGGTCGCCGCAAGTTTTGAAAACGAAGCGCGTTGTAGTCCGACGTGCAAACGCCCACGCCTGCACACTCGACCACGGCCCCAGCCAAATCGCCAAGCCCGGCGCGCCAGTGCACGCGACTCTTGAGCATCAGATACTGCTTGCTGTGAGGGTCGATGCCAAGTGCGGTCAAGGTGTTGATGTCAAAGGGCTCCACATGGCGCGAGATGATCGCAACCTCGATGCCTCCGACTTGCAAGACCGCGGATGGACCCATACTGGCCCGTTCACCGCGTGCCATAGGACCGCGAAACCTGTACTGTCCATCGGTGAGGGTTTTTATTCTCCCTGTCAAAGTAAGCGGTTCGCCCTGGAGCTTGAGCGCAGCAAGCGGGTGCTTGCCCCCAAGCGCTAGCGTGGTCTCGGCGCCTATGCCCAGCGCCATCAAGCTTTGAACCGATTGCGGGTCGAAGATCGCAAAGGCTGCAGCCTGCTGCAAGTCGGCGCGAATCATTGCCGCCAGGACGGCTGTGGTGTCCATGGTGCCGCCGGATGCGCAATTGTCGTAATGATCAAGCAGCACCACAGGTTTGCCCATCGATGCACTTGCGGCAAAGGCTTTGGCACGCGCGATCGAAGCGTCCAGGGGCTCAATTGGGTAGACGAATGCTTCTCGAGCCTGCCAGCACATGGCAAGCAGCTCGTCGCGCCAGCGATCGGCGCGGCTTTGGTCGTGGGGATCGATCACCAGGGCGCTCATGCCCGCGTTTGGGATATCGGCGTGAGGAAAGCCGACAAACACGCTGGCCGCTAGAGCACCTTCAGCCTCAATCGCCCGACATCGTGCCTGAATCTCGCGGTTGGGTGCATCCAGACTTGACTGACGCATCACATGGGGAATCATCGGCACCTGTCCCCAAGACTTGAAGGCCAAACGATTGCCGGACGTTTGGTAGCTTGCGTCGACATGTCGCTTGGCCTTGAGCCAATCAACAATCGGTTTGGCAGCACGAGCGCCGGTCTCATAAACATCGACATGCGGATAGGTCTGATAGCCCGCAAGCACATCTGCGGCTTGCACCATGGTGTTTGAGAGGTTGCAATGCATATCCAGTGCAACAGCAATAGGCACGCCGGGCGCGATCTGACGCAAGCGGCGCAACAGCTCGGCTTCGCCGTCATCATGCCGCTCAGTCACCATCGCACCGTGAAGATCGAGCAAGATCGCATCGCAGCCGGCTTCGACCGCCGTACAAATTCGCGACACCATCCACTCGTAGGCCTCGGTTTGAACCGGGCCGCTTGGGGCCGCGTTTCCGGCAACCGCAATTTGATAGGCCATGCCAGCTTCCTCAACCCGATCAATCATGGCTGCGATGGCCGAACCGGTGTTTCGGTATTCCCGGATGGCTGCCTCACCGCAGGGCGGAGTCTCGCCAACGCGCGTGAAGCGCGAAAGCGGGGTGGGAACCGGCGAGAAGGTATTGGTTTCGTGTTTGAGCTGAGCTATAACGATTGTCATCGCATGTTCTCCGCGGTCCATTTGCCGCAACGGCTGGATCAGACAGTGACCACAGGGATCTTGCCGATGCGGGCTTGCCAGGTTCTCGGTCCTGTCTCGTGGACCGATTCACCGTTCGCATCGACTGCAACGGTGACAGGCATATCCTGGACTTCAAACTCGTAGATAGCCTCCATCCCTAAATCCGCAAAAGCGACAACCTTTGCCGACCGAATCGCTTTGGACACGAGATACGCCGCTCCGCCGACTGCCATCAAATAGGCAGAGCGATGCTTTTTGATGGATTGAACAGCAGCCGGTCCCCGCTCGGCCTTGCCGATCATCGCAATCAGTCCGGTCTTGCCCAACATTGTGTCGGTGAATTTGTCCATTCGGGTGGCGGTGGTTGGCCCTGCCGGTCCGACCACTTCCTGGCGCACAGGGTCGACTGGCCCAACGTAATAGATCACCCGGTTCGTGAAGTCGACCGGCAGCGTTTGGCCTTGTTCGACCATGTCTTGAATTCTCTTGTGCGCGGCGTCGCGCCCGGTGAGCATCCGGCCGTTGAGCAAAAGCGTCTGACCCGGTTTCCATGCGGCAACCTGCTCGGGATTGAGCTTATCGAGGTCAACCCGTAGCGAGGTCTTCGTATCGGCCGTCCAGGTAACCTGGGGCCAGTCGCTCAGGGCGGGCGGCTCGAGGCTCGCCGGGCCGCTGCCATCGAGAACGAAGTGGGCATGCCTGGTCGCTGCGCAGTTTGGAATCATGGCCACCGGCAGATTAGCTGCATGCGTCGGGTAGTCAAGAATCTTCACATCCAAAACCGTTGTGAGTCCGCCAAGCCCCTGCGCTCCGATGCCAAGGGCGTTGACTTTTTCGTAGAGACTCACGCGCATGGCCTCTCGCGCATTGGCTGGACCACGAGCCAAGAGCTCATTCATGTCAATCGGCGCCATGAGCGACTCTTTGGCAAGCAACATGGCTTTTTCGGGGGTGCCGCCAATGCCTATACCAAGCATGCCCGGGGGGCACCAGCCTGCTCCCATACTCGGCACGGTCTTGACGACCCAGTCAATAATCGAATCGCTCGGGTTAAGCATCACGAATTTGCTTTTGGCTTCAGAGCCACCACCTTTGGCAGCGACAATCACTTCAAGCTTGTCACCCGGCACCATCTCGGTATGAATGACCGCAGGCGTATTGTCCTTGGTGTTTCGTCTGCTGCCGGAAGGGTCGTCCAAGACCGATGCACGCAAGAGATTGTCGGGATGCGAATAAGCTCTGCGCACACCCTCGTTGATCATGTCGCTCAGGCTGCGGCTCGCGCTCCATCGCAAGTCCATCCCGACTTTTAAAAACACGGTGGCGATCCCGGTGTCTTGACACATTGGCCGCTTGCCCTCGGCAGACATACGGCTGTTGGTGAGAATTTGCGCAATCGCATCACGCGCTGCCACGCTTTCCTCCCGTTCGTAGGCGGCGCCAAGCGCGCGGATGTAATCGGGGGGGTGGTAATAGCTGATGTACTGGAAGGCATCAGCGATGCTTTGAATGAGATCGTCTTCGCGGATAACGGTCATGATCGTCCTCTGGCCTGAATCGCAAGGATTCTATAGGATAGGGGTATTCGGGGGTTGCATGCAGGCGTCGACGTTCTTTGCAGCACCTCCTGACCGCACCCGGGCCCAAGCATGGCAAGGGGCGAAAGAAAATGGAAGTTTGAACGATTCAGGAGGAGTTAGCGATGCATGCTGCCATCACCTCGGTGTTGCAGGAGAGCCGTGTTTTCCCGCCACCGCAAAGCTTTGTTGATCAGGCCACCGTATCTGGCATGGCCCACTACCATGCCTTGTGCGCGCAAGCCGAGGCCGACTATGAAGGGTTTTGGGCTGCCTTGGCGAGGGAACATGTGTTGTGGCACAAAAGCTTCACCCAGACGCTCGATCAAAGCAATAAGCCCTTTTACCGCTGGTTTTACGACGGTGAGCTTAACGTTTCTTATAACTGTCTGGACCGCCATTTAGGCACGCCCACCGAGCACAAGACCGCAATCATTTTCGAAGCCGATGATGGCTCGGTCAGCACCGTGAGCTACCGACAGCTGTATGAGCGGGTTTGCCGCTTTGCAAACGGCCTGCGTGCTCTGGGCCATGGGCTAGGCGAGCGCGCCATCATTTATATGCCGATGTCCATTCACGCGGTGGTCGCCATGCAGGCCTGCGCCAGGCTGGGCATCACACACTCGGTCGTCTTTGGTGGTTTCTCTGCCAAGTCCTTGCACGAGCGGATTGTGGACGCAGGCGCGACCCTGGTGATTGCAGCCGACGAACAGGTCCGAGGCGGCAAACATATCCCGCTCAAATCAGCGGTTGATGAAGCCTTTGATATGGGCGGCTGTGAAGCGGTTCGTCACGTGGTGGTGTGGCGGCGCACAGGGGGCGAGATTGTCTGGCATGCAAACCGCGATGTGGGTTGGGACGAGGTCGAATCCGGTCAAAGTGAACACTGCGATCCGGTGTGGGTTGCAGCCGAACATCCGCTTTTCATTCTCTACACATCCGGTTCAACGGGTAAACCCAAAGGTGTGCAACATGCTTCAGGAGGTTACCTCTTGCACGCACTGCTCACCATGAAGTGGACCTTTGACATCAAGCCAAGCGATGTGTTTTGGTGTACCGCGGATGTCGGATGGGTAACCGGGCATACCTATGTTGCCTACGGACCGCTTGCTGCCGGAGCCACCGAGATTGTTTTTGAAGGGATTCCGACCTATCCGGATGCTGGGCGATTCTGGAAGACCATTGAAAAGCACAGATGTTCGATTTTTTATACTGCGCCGACTGCGATCCGATCGCTGATCAAGGCGAGCGAATCCGACGCGCAGGTTCACCCCTCGCGCTGCGATTTGAGCAGTTTGCGCTTGCTAGGGTCGGTGGGTGAGCCGATCAACCCCGAAGCGTGGATGTGGTACTACCGACAGGTGGGCGGCGAGCGCTGCCCGATTGTTGATACCTTCTGGCAAACTGAAACCGGCGGGCACGTGATCGCACCGCTACCCGGCGTCACGCCATTGGTTCCGGGATCCTGCACCCTGCCACTGCCGGGTATTGATGTGGCGGTCGTCGATGAGCATGCACACGAAATGCCAAACGGGCAGGGGGGTATGCTGGTCATCAGAAAGCCCTGGCCTTCGATGATCCGTACCATTTGGGGTGACCCGGAACGCTTTAAAACGAGTTATTTTCCCGAAGAGCTCAATGGCTATTATCTGGCCGGTGACGGTGCGGTCAGGCACACAGAGACTGCTTACTTTACGATTACCGGGCGCATCGACGATGTCTTGAATGTGTCTGGTCACCGTTTTGGAACCATGGAAATTGAATCAGCACTGGTCGCCCATCCGCTGGTTGCCGAAGCCGCGGTGGTCGGTCGGCCTGATGATGTGACCGGGGAAGCCATCAGTGCCTTTGTGGTGCTCAAGCGCTCGCGTCCTGCAGCTGATGAGGCCAAGCAACTTGCCGCCGAATTGCGCACTTGGGTGGCTCACGAGATCGGCCCGATCGCCAAGCCCAAAGACATTCGCTTTGGCGATAACCTACCCAAGACGCGCTCGGGAAAGATCATGCGCCGATTGCTACGAGCGATTGCCCGCGGCGAGTCAGCAACGCAAGACACCTCAACGCTTGAAAACCCGGCGATTCTTGAGCAGCTAAGTCAGAGCCTTTAGTCTCCAGGAATCTTGCAGTGCTGCTAGCTTCAAGCCTTGTCAAGCTGGTTGCGGAGATTGCGCTCATGGCGCTTCTCGGCCGCGGCCTGGTGGCTGTGCTGGCAGGCGCACAGCGTGAGAGCAATCTTTTTTACCAACTGCTGGCGCTGCTCACCAAACCCCTTGAGCGTTTGGTGCGCTTAATCACCCCGCGTATCGTGATCGACCGGCATATACCGATCGTCACGTTTTTCCTCATGATCATAGTCTGGTTCGCTGCCTTGTTTGCCAAGATCAATACCTGTCTGAGCATAGGGATCGAGCAATGCAAATAGCGCGGCATCTGAGCTGGATCGTAATGCGCGCACAGGTGTTCGCGTTGAATCTGCTGGGTCTTCATCAGCAGACGGTGGATCGACTGCGACAGATGCAAGCCCAGCGTCCGGATGACTTTTTTGTTCTGACCACGCTGGCACACTTTTTAGGACAAGCAGATCAGACTCGAGCCGAGGCGATCACACTGCTGGAGCGCGCGCTTGTCCAAGGGCCAGAAAGCGCGGCCTTGCACTTCAACCTTGCTTACTTGCTTGAGCAGCAAAGGCGCATGGATGAGGCAGAGGTTTCGTTTCGGACTGCCATTGCAATGGATGAAAAGCTTGACCGGGCTTGGTACGGGCTTGGCCTGGTGCTGATTCAAAAAGGTCAAGCTGACGATGCGCTACAGGCTTTAAAACGAAACACAGAATTGCAACCGATGAGTCCATTCGGGTGGTATCAGCTTGCGCGTTTGCATGTCGATCGCGCAGAACCCGATTTGGCGGTAGCGATTATCCGTCACCTGCAAGGCTTTGAGCCTAAAGTCGCCGAACAACTGAAGCGGGAAACGGGTCTAAAAACTTGAAAGTTCTAACAGAATGCCCTGCGTGGCAAGCAAAGGATTGCAGAGTCTGCAATGTTTGAGTTAGGATCATTTCTGACTTGAGAACTGAACGAGCGCGTCCGAAGAATGGCGGCGGTATAGAAACCACAAGGAGGGTGTTATGCAACTCAACGAATCCCAAGAGCGGTACTGGCAGAAGAACCTGAATATCACGGCGATTCTGCTCGCCATTTGGTTTGTGGTGACCTTTGTGGTCGCTTACTTCGCTCGAGATTTATCGTTTACCTTTTTCGGCTGGCCCTTTTCGTTTTGGGTGGGGGCGCAAGGCGCCTTGGCCGTGTACGTGCTGATCATCGTTTTCTACGCCATCTACATGGGGCGTCTGGATCAAGAGCATGGTGTTGCTGAAGAAGAGGAGGAATAATCATGGCTGGATTAGCAGGTGATTCGGAAGGCGGCAACGCCTTTAATGCAAAGTCGATGACCGCATTCAAAGCGGGCCTTAATCGCGTCTACACTTTTTATACCGGAGGCTTTCTTGCCTTTGTGATTGTGCTCGCCATTCTTGAGCAAATGGGCCTGAGCCGGTCCTGGATTGGTTTCACCTTTCTTTTAGCGACCATTGGTTTGTATGCCGGTATCGGCATCATGAGCCGCACCAATGACGCCGCGGAGTACTACGTTGCCGGCCGACGCGTTCCAGCGATTTATAACGGTATGGCGACCGGTGCAGACTGGATGTCCGCAGCCTCGTTCATCGGGATGGCTGGCACCTTGTATCTCACCGGCTACGGGGGACTCGCCTTCATCATGGGTTGGACCGGAGGTTACTGCCTCGTTGCGCTCTTTTTAGCACCGTATCTGCGCAAATTCGGGCAGTTCACGATTCCCGATTTTCTAGGCGCGCGCTACGAGGGCAATTTGCCTCGCACGATCGGTATTCTGGCAGCGATTCTTTGCTCCTTTGTCTATGTGGTTGCACAGATTTACGGCGTTGGTTTGATCACAACCCGTCTCACCGGCGTTCAGTTTGAGCTTGGCATCTTCTTGGGCCTTGCCGGTATTTTGGTGTGCTCATTTCTGGGTGGGATGCGCGCGGTCACCTGGACACAGGTTGCCCAATACATTATTTTGATTGTGGCTTACTTGATTCCAGTGGTTTGGCTCTCCGTGAAGCAAACCTCAGTGCCGATCCCGCAAGCGATCTACGGATCGCAACTTGAGAAAGTCAGCGAAAAAGAAAAGCTGATTCGCGAGGATCCTAAGGAGAAAGAGGTTATTGCAATCTTCAAAGCCCAGGCTGATGCCCTTGGTGAGAAGCTCAAAGACGTTAAAGCCAGTCTGGAAAAAGACCGTGCAGACGCCGCCAAGAAACTTGAGGATTTGAGGTCTGCCAATGCGCCTGCGGAGCAAATTGCCGCTGCCGAGAAGGCGATGGCAGGACTACCCAAAGACGAGGCCGAGGCTAAGACTGCTTATACAAAAGCCAAGGCAGCCGCCGAAGCCAGGGCTAAGCCGCTTGCTGGCATGCCGGCCCACGCCCAACTTTACGCTGGCGATCCCAATGGCGATCAAAAGGCCAAGGATACGTTTGAAACTTCGCGTCGGAACTTTCTAGCGCTGATTTTCTGCCTCATGGTGGGTACCGCAGCGCTGCCTCACATCCTGATGCGCTACTACACCACACCCTCGGTTCGCGAAGCTAGGGAATCGGTTGGCTGGTCGCTGTTCTTTATCTTTTTGCTTTACTTCACCGCGCCAGCACTGGCAGTCCTTGTGAAATACGAGGTCTTCCATGTGCTTGTCGGCACACCTTTTGACAAGTTGCCGGCCTGGATTGCGAACTGGTCCAAGGTCGATCCGACCTTGCTTTCGGTGGTCGATATCAACAAGGATGGAATCTTGCAATTGGGCGAAATGCGAATCGGCGGCGATATCGTCGTGCTCGCAACTCCAGAGATCGCCGGGCTACCCTATGTGATTTCCGGTCTGGTTGCAGCTGGCGGTTTGGCTGCCGCGTTGTCAACCGCAGACGGGCTCTTGCTCACGATTGCCAACGCACTGTCGCACGATCTCTACTACAAGATGATCGACCCCAATGCCTCCACGGCGAGAAGGGTGTCGATTTCAAAGGCCTTGCTGCTTGTGGTCGCGCTCGCCGCAGCCTATGTCGCAGCGCAAAAGCCTGCCGATATCTTGTTCCTGGTATCGGCAGCTTTTTCCTTTGCAGCCGCGTCCTTCTTCCCTGCCTTGGTTCTGGGTGTGTTCTGGACGCGGGCCAATAAATGGGGCGCATCATTGGGTATGCTTGCTGGGCTTGGTATCACCTTTTATTACATGGTGACCACACAGCCATGGCTGCGAGGCGTTTTTGGGATCACCAGCCCGATTGAACTCTGGTGGGGCATTCAGCCGATTTCTGCAGGTGTTTTTGGTGTGCCTCTAGGATTTGCAGTGATCATCATCGTGAGCTTGCTTACTGCCGCACCTGGCCGTGATATCCAGGAACTGGTCGAACATGTACGTTATCCCAATCTCAAGGGTGATACGGTCCATACGCAGGTCAACTGAACAAGCGCCCAAGCTGCCTGATTGCGTCAGGCAGCGAGCAGCTTATTCATCAAGCGGCCTCTTCGGAGGCCGTTTTTTTTGCGAACTAGCCGCTGATCGCTCGTGTGAAGCCTTGTTGATCGTTATTGTCTTTGACAAAAAAATTCTTGATTTGCATGGCAAGTTTTTGATAAGTTTTCAACAAACAAATCTCCTCGAAGACCGCAAAAAGTCATAAAACAGGACCTGCTGTGGAGCAGGATGAGGAGTTGCTTATGGATCAGTTTTGCAGTGTCGGCAGCCCAGCACGACCCGTGTCGGCGCGACTTGTAGACGGAATCGCTAAAGATCTGAACAGGATTGAGTCGCAGCGTCTTGAAACACTTGCCTCTTATCGGCTGTTGCACGCTTCGCCAAGTGAGACCTTCGATCGGGTTGTCGAACTTGCGGCTCACTTTATCGGTGTGCCAAGCAGCGCAATCAGCCTTCTCGCTGAGCACAAACAATGGTTTCTTGCTCGACAAGGCATCGAGGCCAGGGAGACCGCGCGCGATATTGCCTTTTGTGATCATACGATCGCCCAAGATAACGGTGTCTTGATTGTTAACGACGCCAGCCTGGATCCGCGTTTTTCCCAAAACCCGCTTGTTACCGGACCCATGGGCCTTCGCTTTTATGCCGGAGCAGCGCTGACCGTGCCCAACGGGCAAAGGCTCGGAGCCCTATGCGTGATCGATTCCAAGCCGAGAAGTCTGAGTGCGACCGAGCGCCGTGTGCTTGAGCAACTTGCAAGCATCGTGGTTGACGAATTTGAGCTGCGAAGGCTTTTGGGCGAACAATCAGCCTTGCTTAGGGCAAAGGATGAATTGACCCATCGGCTGAGCGAAGAGTCAGCAGCAGCGAGGCGTGAGTCGGAGCGCGCCAATCACCACGCAAAAGCGAGAAGCCTGTTTTTGGCGAATATGAGTCACGAAATTCGCACGCCGATGAATGGCTTAATTGGAATGGCTGAACTCTTGCTCCAAACCCAATTGTCTGCACAGCAACACGATCTTGCGAGCACCTTATTGCAGTCCGCCGAGTCCCTACTTGGGATTCTCAATGATGTGCTTGACCTCTCGAAACTGGAAGAAGGCTGTGTGCGGATGGAAGCGATAGCGATTCAGCCAAGCGCCATCGCCGCCGAGGTGATTCGATTGCAACAAGCGCGAGCCGAAGGAGCAAGCTTGCAGCTGTACAGCCGCCTTAAACCCTTGGGTGTGCGCCGGGGTGATCCGACGCGGTTTCGGCAGGTCTTGAACAATTTGCTGAGTAACGCGATCAAGTTCTCAAGGCAGCATCCTGTTCACGTGCACGTGTTTTCGCTCAGAGAAGACGATGGACCGAATCTTTCGGAGCTCTGGGCTGATGCGCTCGATCGCTGCGGCGTTGGGATCGACGGCTTGCTTTGGCCCGCACCGCGTTGGCTCAGTCCGCCAGCGTTACCGCTTGAAGGCGATGATTGGTTTGCCGTCTTGATCAGGGACTCGGGCATTGGTATGAACCAGGCTCAACTGGATCGCCTCGGTGAGGCCTACAGCCAGGCTGATGACAGCATGACCCGACGCTTTGGCGGAACCGGACTTGGCCTGAGTATTTGCGCAAAGCTGGTTCAATGTATGGGTGGCGCGCTGGGCTTATCGAGCCTCGAAGGGCGCGGAACTATCGCCCTACTGCTTTTGTCGATGCCCAAAATGCAGGAAGTCGTGACAAGCCCAGGACCGGTTTGCAGTCCAACGCAAGCGCGCAGATTGAAGATATTGCTCGCTGAAGATCAAGAGACCAATCGAAAAGTCGCACTGGCCCACTTGCGATCGCTTGCCTGCGATGTTGCGGTCGCTGAAAACGGTTTACAGGCGATTGAACTTGCGAGCCGCGAGGCTTTCGACCTTATCCTCATGGATATTCAAATGCCGGTGTTGTCGGGCATTGACGCGATCAGGGCAATCAGATGCTCGGAGGGATGGTGCAAGCATGCACCGATCGTTGCGCTGACGGCAAGTGTGATGCAGCACGAGCGCGAGCAAGTGCTTCAAGCCGGTGCCGATCAGGTTCTTGGCAAGCCCTATCGGCGCGCCGAGCTCGCCGAAACGCTTGCAAGCTGGTGCTTTGCGGGAACCTGCTTTGATCAAAGTTACTGGGATGAAAATTATAGCGAATTTCCCTTGGTCGATCAGCAAGCACTGCTGCAGTCAGCAATCGATAGCGTTCGAAGCAACCTGAGCTTGTCGGACCCGATTGGCTCGGTCGAACTGCGCCAACGCTTGCATCGCATCGCCGGTGCGTGCAGTTTGGTGGCTTACCGCGATGCGTCGAGGCGGTTTCAGGTCGCAGAGCAAGCCTGCCTTGCGGCCGACCCGGCTGGCACGGTAGCAAGCTGCACCTTGAGGGATGTCGTTAGGCTTTCTTATGCGCTGAGCCAGGACATGCTTGCCCGACTCGAGCAGATTCAACCTGTCAATGAAAAGGACCTTCATCATGTTACTTGACCCGCAGATTCGAAAAGTGCTCGCAATCGATGACGATTTAACCACCCTGACCATGATCACCATGTCGTGCCGAGCTTTGCAGGCCAACATTCGATTACAGACCGCAAGCACCATCGAGCGTGCCAATTGGCTCTGCAGACAGGAGCGTTTTGATTTGATCATCCTGGATCATCAGCTGGGAACCATGTCGGGCCTAGCGTGGTTGGACGGCATTCGAAGCCACTTGCGTCCAAGTACAGCCATCGTTGTGTTTAGCGGTGAGCTCAAGTCGACGGATTTGCCCGAGTATCAGCGTCGCGGTGTCTTGCAGGTTTTGTGTAAACGAAGCCTCACCCTTGGAATGCTCGGCTCGACCCTGAGGCAAGCCCTTGAGCTAACCTACGCCTGATCCTCGTGCGCGCAATCTGGCTTCGCATGCGGAACTTCGCCCAAGCCCTGGGCTTTGAGCGCGATCTTTGCAGACAAGCGCAACTGCCGCTTGTGCAAAGCAATAAACCGTTGGGCGGGCCAGTTCAGATTGCGCGTTGGCATTGGCCATAATTGAAACAGGCCACGAGGGGTGGTTTGAATCATGATTCTAAAATCAGGATTGAGATGCATTGTTATTTATTTTTAACCAGAGGAGAGTTTTTGAATGAAATCCTTTAAAAAAGGAGCCATTGCGCTCGCCTTGACCGCAGCCTTTGGCTACGCGTCAGCCGCACTTGCGCAGGATAAGTTGGAAACGCTTAAGCAGTTCAGGGTTGCAACCACCGATTTGAATATTCCAACCGTGGCCCAGGACGGAAAAAAGGCGGCAAACATTCGCGAGAACTTAAAGCGCGTGAAGCTGCCGCCCGGATTCAAGATTGAGTTGTTTGCAGTCGTGCCCGACGCCAGGCATATGGCGGTCGCGCCCAACACCAACATGCTTTTTGTTGGCACACGCAAAACCACCGTGTGGGCAGTGACCGATCGCGATAGCGACGGTGTTGCCGACGAGGTCAAATCCTTTGCGCCCTCGCTCAAATTTTCAAACCCGAATGCCGTGTGCTGGACGCCGGACGGTTTTTTATTGGTCGTCGAGCACAACCGGGTATTGAATTTCCCCGCAGCCGAGTTCTTTTATGAGGGTCCGGATGTTGCTGTGATTGAGGTGGTTTCAAAGGGCAACCTGATTCCTCCCGATGAGGAATCCTTTAATCACGGTGCCCGAACTTGCCGCATCGGGCCCGATAAGCAGCTCTACATCACACTTGGCCAGCCGTTTAACGTACAGGCCAAGGAAAAGATCGATCTTTATAACAAGATCGGTATCGGCGGTATCGTCCGCATGGACCCCTTTGATGGTGGCAAGCGTGAAGTCTTTGCCATGGGTGCCCGTAATTCGGTCGGTATGGATTTCAATCCGAAGGATGGTTCGCTTTGGTGGACCGACAATCAGGTTGATGGTCTGGGCGACGACATACCGCCGGGTGAATTGAACCGGTCAACCAAACCGGGTCAACACTTTGGGTTTCCTTATTGGAACGGGAAGTTTAAAGTGGCAGGCTCTGACGCAGCCCCTGACTTAAAGGACATGCCAGAACCCAAGGGTGCAATTTTCCCCGAAGTTGAGTTTCCGGCGCATCAAGCTCAGCTGGGCATGGCGTTTTACACCGGCAACAAGTTCCCCGCCAAGTACAGGGGCGGTATTTTTGTTGCGGCTCATGGATCCTGGAATCGCACCAAGCCAAGCGGTGCCGAGGTGCAGTTTGTACCGATCGGTCCCGATGGAAAAGCCGGAAAGATGGAGGTCTTTGCCTCTGGCTTCCTTGATCCGGCAACCGGCTTGTATCGAGGCCGACCGGTTGACGTTGCGGTCATGAAGGACGGTTCCATGCTGGTATCGGATGACTTCGCAGGCGCGATCTACCGTATCAGCTACGAGTAGTCGTTCACCCGAGCGCCGACTCGCAAGCGGGTCGGCGTTTTTTTGCTTTGTTGTGGATGTTTTAACAAATGATCCAGTGGTTCAAGACCGCGCTGGCATTGGCTTTGGTTGCCGCTGTCTTTCTCGCGATTTCAGGCAGGGCGATCGCCGACTCTGAGCTTGGTAAGCGCAAGGCTATTCAGGCCTGTGCTGCCTGCCATGGGGTCCAAGGTATGTCGACGGCGCCACGCACCCCGCATTTGGCCGGACAAGACCCTGATTACCTAGGTGAACAGCTTCAGCACTATCGCAGCGGCAAACGTTTGCACGAAGTGATGAGCGTGATTGCAAAATCGCTCAGCGATAAGGAGATCGAGGCGGTATCGCTTTGGTACGGATCAAACCGAATCGTGCTCGAAAGGGCGCAGTAGGGTATGCGATCGAAGCGCCTTGTTTTGGCAGGGATGGGCCTTCTCCTGGCGCCGAGCGCAATCTTTGCGCAATCGGAACCCGTCAAAGAACCGGTGGTTGTTTCTGCAAGCCGACGTCCAGAGCCCTTGTGGGAAACCCCGGCAGCGCTTGGCTTGATCGGCGAAGATCAACTTGAGGGCGCTGGTCCGCGGGTTCAGGCTGCCGAAGCCTTGCAACGATTACCCGGCATGGTCGCTGCCGACCGAGGAAACTACGCGCAGGATCCCCAACTCTCGGTGCGTGGCTTTGGCGCACGCGCAGCTTTTGGCGTACGCGGCATCCGATTGATCAGCGATGGCATTCCCGCATCGATTCCCGACGGCCAGGGGCAGGCCTCAAGCTTTGCCTTGGGTTCAGCCGAACGCATGGAAGTTTTGCGCGGACCCATGGCGGTGCTTTACGGTAATGCCTCGGGTGCCGTGATTCAGACCTTTACCCGGGTGCCTGAACCAGGACTCAAGCTGCAAGCGGAGGCTTATGCCGGCAGTCTTGGTCTAAGCAAGCAAGCGCTTCAGGCCGAGTACCGCGACGGTCCTAGCGACGCAATCTTGGACTTCAGTGATTTTTCGATTGATGGTTATCGAAGACATAGCGCAGCGGCACGCAAGCAAATCCAGGGTGTTTACCGATACCAATGGGGCGAGGCGACGCAATTGCGGGTGCTTGCACAGCTTTGGGACCAACCCTATGCGAAAGATCCTGCAGGTTTGAGTCTCGAACAGCTGCGACTTGATCCAAGGCAGGCGGGCACCAATACCGTCGAGCGGAATGTTCGCAAACAAACATCCCAAGACCAGCTTGGTCTCGCGGTCGATCATCGGCTCAGCGATGCGATGGATTTGAATGTGTACGGCTATATCGGTACACGCGATAATCTGCAGTACCTTGCCTCAAACTCCTGGGTTGGCCTTGATCGCAGCTACCAGGGCCTCGGTTTGAGGTTCAATCATCGGATGGTACTGCGTGAAATTCCGATACGTTGGAGTTTATCGCTCGAGCGCGAAAACTCAGAGGAGCGAAGGCAATCCGGTAGCGCAAACCTCGGAGAGAAAGTGGGCGGTCTCACGCGTGACGAAGACCAGCGCGCACAATCAGAGCAGGCCGTGTGGATCGCACAAGCAGATCTTTCAGAGCGCTGGAGTGCATTTGGCGGCCTGCGACACGGCACGGTTCGCTTAAGTGCTCAGGACTACTACTTGAGCGACCGTCAAGACGGCTCCGGAGAAGTCAAGTTTAGGCAGACCAGTCCGGTCATCGGTATCCAGCACTGGCTGGGGCGCAACCAGCAGCTGTACCTGAGTACGGCCCGGGGCTATGAAACACCGACCCTTGCCGAGCTCTCCTATGTCATCGATCCACTGAGTCCAAGCCGAATTTTGCCGCGATTCAACAGCCAACTGGATGCGGCACGGAATCGACAATGGGAGCTTGGTTGGCGAGGTCGAAGCGCGGGTTTGCACCGTTGGGAGCTGACAGGCTTCAGCGTTCGAAGCAGCAATGAAATCGTGGTCGATCGCTCGCTTGCTGGTCAAAATAGTTTTCGTAACGCTCCAGGTACCGAGCGATACGGCGTTGAGCTTGCATGGCAAAGTCAGTGGCAGGCTAATTGGCAGAGCTACGTCAGTCTGACGAGCATGAAGGCGCTTTATCGTGGCGATTGGACCGTTTCGGGATTGGCAATGGACGGACGATCGATGCCAGCGATCCCTGAGCTTTCAGCCTTTGCCGAGCTTCGGTATCAGCAGGCGCAACAGGTCGTGGCCGCTGAGCTGCGCCACGTGGGAAAACGTTTTGCAAACGATATCAATAGTCTCTCCGCTTCGGCTTTCCAGACGCTAGCGCTTCGATGGCAGCAGCAGTTTGTTGTCGGATCGTATCAATTGACGGTCAGTGCGCGTCTTGACAATCTCTTCGACCGGCGCTACGTCGGAAGCCTGATCGTCAATAATGCAAGTCCCTTTGAGCCTTCGCCTGGCAGGACCGCTTGGGTCGCTTTGCGCGCTGCAATACCGCGTTTATGAACCGGATTACCAAACGTGATGGCATCATCAGGGTCGAAGATTAAGCGCCGGATCAAGGCTAGTCTGGCCTAACAAAAGACCTGTATCAACAAGCCTTGAACAAAGGAACACAGCAATGCAATGGTTAGCGGAGTCCCTCGTCGCAAAGCGCGGGATCGGTTGGGCTAAGACACCTCAAACCCATGAGCTTAGCGAGGCGAAGCAGGGTGTTTATCACTACACCATCGGTCCTTACTCGCAAGCGGTGCTCAGTATCCAACCCGGAGACCGCGTGATTGTGGAGACCCGCGACGCCTTCGAGGGCGCGGTCAAGACCGAAGACGATCTGCCCTCAAAAGTGCTTCGGATGCCCTTTGTGAATCCGCAAAATGGGCCAATCGTGATCGAGGGTGCAGAAAAAGGGGACGTGCTTGCGGTTTACATCGAGTCGATGATTCCGCGTGGTCCTAATCCGCGCGGGACCTGCGCCATGATCCCGCAGTTCGGTGCGCTTTCGGGTACTTCGTTAACCGCTTTACTGGCTGAGGATTTACCCGAGATCGTTCGAAAAATTGATGTCGATGAGCAAGGTGTTTACTGGAGCAAACGTGTCACTCTCCCTTATAAGCCGCATATCGGCACATTGAGTTGCTCGCCTGAGATCGACTCGATCAACACACTCACCCCTGATCAGCATGGCGGCAATATGGATTTGCCCGACATGGGCCCCGGAAGCATCACGTATTTGCCGGTTCGCTGCGAAGGTGCAAGGCTTTTTATTGGTGATGCGCATGCTTGCCAAGGTGATGGCGAGGTATGCGGCACTGCCGTCGAGTACCCAAGTACCACCAGTCTTCGCGTCGACCTGATCAAGAATTGGGCGATTGAATGGCCACGACTTGAAACCGAGCATATGCTTATGACCATCGGCAGTGCGCGACCGCTTGAGGATGCAGCGCGGATCGCCTACAAGGACCTGGTTTTATGGATGGAAGCGGAGTTTGGTTTTGATCGCTGGGACGCGTACATGATGCTCAGCCAATGCGGAATCGTGAGGCTGGGAAACTTTGTGGATCCCAAATACACCGTGGGTACCGGGATTTTGAAAAAGTATTTGGCTTGAGCGCAGCAGCGGCGCATTCTTAGGAGAACGGTTATGGATCTTGGATTAAAGGGCCTGAAGGCAATTGTCACCGGTGGAACCAAAGGTATCGGCAGGGCCATCGTGGAGACGCTCGCGACTGAAGGCGCTCAGGTTGCCTTTTGTGCACGCAGTGCGCAAGAGCTTGATGACGCCACTTCGCAGATGCGAAGCAGGGGATGGGAAGTCCATGGGCACAGCTTGGATGTTGCAAACGCCATCGATCTCAACCAATGGGTCCGCGATGCAGGCGACGCGATGCACGGTATTGACATTGTCGTTGCCAACGTGAGTGCACTGGCCATCGGCGCAGATGAGCAAAGTTGGAAGAAAGGCTTCGATGTCGACATGATGGGTACGGTGCGTCTTGTCAATGCATCGATGACAAGGCTCGAGCAAAGCAAGCACGCCGCCATCGTGACGATTTCGAGTGTGTCTGGGCGCGAAATTGATTTTGCCGCGGGGCCTTACGGGGCTTTCAAGGCCGCGATCATTCACTACACCCAAGGCCTCGCTTTTCAGCTTGCATCAAAGGGTATTCGAGCCAATACGGTTTCTCCTGGAAACACCTATTTCGCTGGCGGTGTGTGGGAGCAGATCGAGCAGGGCAATCCCACGCTCTTTAAGCAGGCCATGGATTTGAATCCTATGGGCCGCATGGGTACGCCGCAGGAAATGGCGAATGCTGTGGCATTCCTAGCCAGTCCCGCTGCAAGTTTTATCACGGGTTCGAACCTGGTTGTTGACGGCGCACTCACTAGAGGCGTTCAGTACTAGCGATCTGTGCTTGTGTTAGCGCAAATCAAGCGCTGCAAATCAATCAACGAATGGGAGACTCCGATGTCATGCGCGCATAACTTTCAACGAGAGCGACGCGATTTGCTGGGCAGGGCAACAGGCTTAGCCCTCGGCTTGGGTAGCGGCATGCTGTCGCTCACGACTGTTGCAGCACATGCGCAAAGCGCGTCGCCCGCGAGCTTTCCGACCAAGCCGATCAACTTGATCGTGCCTTGGCCTCCAGGGGGCTCCACCGATCGGCATTTGCGCAAGTTTGCCGAAATCGCAGCGAAGTATGTTGGCCAGCCCATCATCGTTGAAAACAAGCCGGGTGCAGGCGGAATGTTGGGCCCCTCGACGATGGCCGCAGCGGCAAAGCCTGACGGTTACAGCTTGGCGCAGCTGCCCATGAGTGCGTTTCGCATTCCTCATATGCAGGCTGTGTCCTGGGATCCAATACGTGATTTTACTTATATTATTGGCCTGACAGGCTACACCTTTGGCATCACGGTGCGAACCGACTCCCGCTTTAAGACGATTCAGGAATTGGTTGAATTTGCCAAGGCAAATCCCGAGAAGCTTTCTGTTGGAAACACAGGAAACGGCACGACGCCTCATCTTGTGATCGAAGAACTCGGACTGCGAACCGGTGCCCGGTTTTTGCATGTGCCCTTTAAGGGCAATTCTGAGAACACGCTTGCTTTGCTTGGTGGGCACACCGATGCTTTATCCGATGCCACCGGCTGGGGTCCCAATGTTGATGCTGGAAAAATGCGGCTGCTGATGACCTTTGGCGAGCGCCGTACCAAGCGTTGGCCCTATGCGCCCACAGCAAAGGAACTGGGTTACGGCATTGTTTCCAACTCGCCTTATGGAATCGTGGCACCCAAGGGTCTTGATCCAAAAATTCAAAAGTTTTTGCACGATGCCTTGCGAAAGGCACTTGACGATCCCGAACATCTGAAAATGCTCGACACGCTTGATCAGGAGTACTGGTATAAAAGCAGTGACGATTACCTGGCCTGGGCCAAGCAAACGCTCGATGCCGAGCGCAAGTTGATCGAAACGCTTGGCCTGTTGCGAAAGTCCTGACAGGCCGCTGAGCGCTGATCCGTTGCAGTTTGTGTCCTGTTGCGATGATGCGTCGGGGCTCCTGCCTTCGATCGCCGGCTTGCTTGCCTTTGTACGAAAACTGCGCGATGATTCTCAAAGCATCGGGAGAGTTCGTAGTCACGACGCCGAAGGAGCAACCGCCCCGGAATCTCTCAGGCAAAGCGGACCGATGCGCCAACCATACTCTGAAGAGCGGGCTTCTCACGAAGCCCCACCGAAGGAGCAAGCTTAGGTCCCTGCTTCGGTCCTAAGCGAATCTCTCAGGTCCAGTACAGAGGGGGCTAAGCAAGTTCAGTCTTGCGGCTTACTTCTGGAGTGGATCATGACGATGACCCAATCAAATCGTGTGCTTGTTCTCGGTGGTGGGATTGCGGGAATCACAAGCGCCTATGCGCTTGCGAAGCTTGGTTTTGAGACGACGGTGCTCGAACGACATCGCTACCCGGCCATGGAGACAAGCTTTGCCAATGGCGGACAACTGTCTGCCTCCAATGCGGAGGTCTGGACGCATCCGAGCACGATGCTCAAAGCCATGCGATGGATGTTCCGACCCGATGCGCCTTTGCTCCTTCATCCCTGGCCAAGCTGGCACAAATTGCGTTGGTTTGCAGAGTTTCTTGCCAACATGCCCAAGTACCGTGACAACACGATCGAAACGGTTCGACTGGCAGTTGCGGCGCGCGAGCATTTGTTTGCCTGGGCTAGAGAGGAGGGTATCGATTTCGATCTGGAAAGGCGTGGAATCTTGCATGTTTATCGCGATAAACAGGGATTTGATCACGCTGCCTCCGTAAGCAAGCTGCTCGAACAAGGTGGCTTGCATCGACAGGCGGTCACCGAAGCAGAGATTAAAGCGATCGAGCCCGCCCTTGTGGGAAAGTTCTACGGGGGTTTTTACACCGAGAGCGACAGCACCGGCGATATCCATCGCTTCACCCTGGGACTGGCAAGGGCGGCACAAGCTCGAGGCGTTTGTTTGCGCACCGAATGCCAGGTCCAGGATCTTGGCGCTGACGCGAAGAGCGCATGGGTGGAGCTAGCAAGCGGTGAGCGAATCGAAGCCGATGCACTTGTGATTTGCGCGGGCGTTGAAAGCGGGGCATTAGCCTCAAAACTAGGTGACCGTATCAATGTTTACCCTGTTAAGGGCTACTCGATCACCCTTGAGCTCGACGAGCCTGAAAGCCAGCGTGCTGCACCCTGGGTGAGTCTGCTTGATGATGCGTGCAAACTCGTCAGTAGCCGGCTTGGTCGGCAGCGCTTTCGCGTTGCAGGCACGGCCGAGTTCAACGGATACAACCGTGATATTCGAGCCGACCGAATCGCGCCACTCGTAGCCTGGGTGAAACAGTGCTTTCCAGCCGTCAGCACCCGTCAGGTGGTGCCCTGGGCAGGTTTGCGACCCATGATGCCCGATATGATGCCCCGGGTAAGTCAAGGCTCGCGCCCGAATGTGTTCTATAACACAGGACATGGCCATCTGGGCTGGACGCTTGGCGCGATTACTGCAGTGCACCTGACGCAACTGCTCATCGACTGGCAGCGCCAGTCCTTGCAACGCTGCTTTCCAGTCGCGGGCACTGGAGCCGCTTCGGGACGGTCAGCTAACTTTGATACAGATGCTAGGGAAGCTGTGCAAAGCGCAACCCCCTAGACGCTTGCAAGCGATAAGTTTCAAGCTTTCTTTTTTGCGACCGCAGCCTTAAATGCGGTTCCTGCCGTGAAACGAGGAACCGTTGTTGCGGCAATTTTGATGGCGACACCTGTTGACGGATTGCGTCCGGTACGGGCCGGGCGCTTGACCGCTTTGAAAGAACCAAATCCGGTGATTTGCACGTCCTGTTTTTTGGCCACCGTCTTGACGATGTGACTTAGGATCGCTTCGAGGGCGCGCCCCGCAGCAGCTTTGCTGAGGTCGGCTTCTTGCGCAATGATCTCTATGAGTTCGCCCTTATTCACCCATGTTCTCCTTGGATCCTTGATGGTGTCGTAAAGCTTACTATTTTCGCACAGGATCGTGAGAAGTTAAAACCGTTTGGGCTCATTTCCGTTTGCGATCGTTTATCCTTGGCCGAGCGATTTTCGCCTTCAAATCCGAGCACTTGGTTTGTCCTGAAAATTCAGCCAACGGCACCCAAGGCCCTATCGCAAACGCACATCATTCGACCAGTTAAGGTGTCGAAGCTGCGCTTTACGGCGTGATGGAATCCAGCACGCCAGCCCTGTCCAGCTCAGCTTGCCTGGCGCTTAGTGCCTTCGATCTTCGCGAATCGACTTCCAGACCCTGCGCTCAAATGCGGTTGTTCGCTCCGGATCATCGACCAGATAGTCCATGCGCTGTTGGTCAACCGAAAGTGCGATTTGGCGCATTTGTCCTACGAGCTCTCGGTATCGGTCGAGGACGACTTCGGGACGCTCGACCAGCTTTACGAGCGACAAGCCGCTGTGATCGTCCTTCAATTCCCGCTCGCGGCGAGCCTTTTCAATGAGCCGATTAACCTCTTCTCGGCTCAGGTGCAAGCGCTTCGATTCACGATCGATAACCTCTTGTTCTTCGGTCGAAATCTTCCCGTCTGCCATCATCGCATAGAGCTCGTTTTTGAGCGTTTCACGTTCGATGCGTAGCTGATCACTGAAGGCAGAGGACAATAAAGCGGCAGGGATCGCGAAAATTCCGATGCCAAGCAGGGCCAATATGATCGTCATCAGTCGACCGACCGGGGTTACGGGAGAGATATCCCCGTAGCCTACTGATGCCAGCGTAATCACAGCCCAGTAAATAGAAGCTGGAATGTTCTCAAATTTATCAGGCTGAGCTTCGTGCTCGAAGAGATAACCGAGACTTGCTGTGAGCACCACCAGCAAAAGCATGATGAAAGTCGCGGCAGCCATTACCGGCCACTCGCGCTTCACCACGATGACGAGCGTCGCGGTAGCGCCGGTGTATTTGGTGAGCTTGAGCAATCTCAGCAGTCGAAACACGCGCAAAAAGCGAAGATCGAACAAATGGTGCAAGAAGTGTTCAAGGAAAAATGGCAGCACAGCCAACAAGTCAACGATGGCATTGCCGGTTTGGGCGTAGCGCAGCCTGCCCGCAACCGGGTGGCGGAATCCTCGCGTTTCAACCACCGAATACAAGCGCAGTAAGTACTCTAGAGTGAACACCGCAACCGCTACGGTATCGAGAATGATGAATTCGAGATTCAGGATGTAGTGGATTGACGCGACTGATTCCAAAACAACTGCACTGACTGAAACCACCACCCAAACCATGATAAAGGTGTCAAAGTAATCATGAAGACGCCCGCCGTAATCACTGGGCCAAACGAGCGCGTGAACCTTTTGCCGAAATGTTCGGCCTCGGTTCAGTGTTCGGAACTCATGCATGGCCGGAATCAGAACTCGAAAGAGCTTCAAAATCCGTAACAAACGCAAGGCCCGCAGCATGCGCAAGTCCACGTTGATGAACGCAGCAAGATAAAAGGGAAGAATCGCAGCGAGGTCAATCAGCGCGAAGGGGCTTTTCACGTAGCTTAGTCTTGGAAGCCCGCGATGCTTGAATTCAGGGTCTTCCGGCGCGAGATAAAAGCGAGCGAGGTACTCAACGGTGAAAATGGCCACCGAGACTATGTCAAACCAATGAAACCATTCTTTATACGGTTCGAAGACAGCTGGCACATGCTCAAAGAGCAGAGCAACCAGATTGGCAACAATCAGCAGTCCGATAAAGCGGTCAATGGCCGCTTGATGATTGCCGGCTGTGTCAGGGTCGAGCAACCATCGATAAAGCCAGTTCCGCATAGGCACAGCACCCCAGTCAGGCGGAGCTTGATGCGCGTGCTGCGTCAGCGCTTCGCCTGCTTGCTGCTGGCTCACAACTTGACCTCGGCTACTTTGAGTGCGTAAGACCCTTTATCGCAAACCATAATCCGAAGCGGCAGGTCTTTCGTGAGCTTTTCACCGTTCTCCATCACGCCAAAGCTTACCGCTGGAGGCGCACCCGGTGGCGCCGGTGTTCCCTTTTCAACAACCACCAATCCCCGCGTGTTGAGATCAGCCCGATCACATTTGGGACCAAGAACCGGCAGTGCCGCGTCGAAGGGGTTTTTCACGCCCCTCAATGGTCCCTTCTCGCCAAGCAAAGCGTTCTGGCAGTTTTCCCAGGTTTTCTCTGCATCGTCTGCGCAGTCCTCGAGCGGGCTACCGAGCCCTTTAGCGGTTGCCGCTTCGAGCTGGTCAAACCAATCCTTGAGTTGTGCCGCGTTGGCTTTCGCTGCCTCGGTCTTCACGCCTTCCTGGTAGGCTAAATGCCCGATCAGACCAACTGCGACCAGAGCGGCCAGTAGACACAACATAAATAGTGCATCGCTTGCGGTGAAGTGTTTTATCTGTTTCTGATCCAAGTTAGCTCCAAACAGCGCCAGTGGCACTCAAATACGCGCTAGCGTTAAGGTTCCTCGATAGCGTTCTTCACAGTCGATCGAAACGAAGCTGTGTCGATGAAAATTTTTCATCGTATCAACCCGAGAAACGGGTCCAAACTTCTTCTCGGCACCGATCATCGCCGAATAGCGCGGAGCTAGCAAGTGCTTTGTTGTGCTTCAAAGCCCTTGCTGTGCTTCAAACCGGTTTGCTTTGCTGCTTGGGGCGGTCGCCTCTGAGAACGAGACGCAAGAGTTCGGCAACACTCCTCACCTCAAACTTTGTCATAATCCTTGCTTTATGAACCTCGACGGTTCGGGGACTGATGCCGAGTTCCGCAGCAATTTCCCGGTGATTGAGTCCCTTGGCTACCGCCTCAAGCACCTCCCGTTCGCGCGGCGTAAGTGCTTCTTGCAGCCGAACCTGGGATTGAACCTGCTTGCTTTGATCGAGTCTGGCGAAAGAGCGTTCGAGCGCTGCGAGCAAATGATTGATCACAACTGGCTTCTCGAGAAAGTCGGCGGCCTGACTTAGGAAAGCTTCACGCATGACGTGGGTGTCTGCGAATGCTGACAAGAAAATCACTTCGTAGCGTATGGGCTGATCGCTGAGTCGCTGCTGCAACTCAAGACCAGACATGCCACTCATGCGCAAATCCAGGATCAGACAGCAGGGTCTGGCCGGAGGCGCTTTAAGAAAATGCTCGGCGCTGTCAAAGACCCGACAGTCAAAGCCTTTCAGTCCCAGCATAAGGGCAAGAGAGTCGCGGACAGCCGGATCGTCGTCAACGACGCAAACCAGCCGCGCGGGTGCTTCCGATGTGTTCGTCACGCCGATGGTCCTCCAAATAAAACTTGATCACAAAGCACTTTTCCGGTGTGCTTTCGTAATCCAGTGTACCGCCGTTGTTTTCAATCAACGACCGGCTAATCGATAAGCCCAATCCTAAACCGTCCCTTTTTCCGCTCACGAAGGGCCTGAATAATCGCTCGGCCTCATCGGCTTCGAGCTTCAAGCCTTGGTCGAGAACACGAATCAGTACGATTGACTGTGATGCTCGAAGGACGTTAATTTCGACTTTTTGATTATATTCAGAGGCTTGAATCGCATTTTTCAACAAATTTGAGAGGGCAGTTCCCATTTGGACCTCATCAACGTAAATCTCAGGGATATGGCCTTGGCTGGAGAAGTGAAGCCTCACCCCGCTTGTTTGGGCCAAAGGCTCAAGTCGTTTCAGGATTTCTCGACAGAACTGGGTCGGATCAACCGCTCTGATCGATGTCTCGCCGGATGCAAAAAACATTCTCAGGCTGCGAACAATCCGCGAAGCTCTTTGGGTTTCGTCAACAATCAGACTGAGGGTGCGTTCGAGTTGCTCGCTGCTCGTCGATGGAGCATGCGCCTGCCGCGTTTGCTCCCCTGTTTCCGAGGATTCCTGCGCCCAGGAATGCGGGCGTTTGCTTTCGATGCGAATTTGTTCGGCCTGCAGCATCGCCGATTCAGCATAGGCGTTGAGCGCATTAAGCGGCTGGTGCAACTCGTGAGCCAGCGAGCCTGCGAGCTCACCTGCTGCGGCAAGCTGGAGGCTGTCCTGAAGTCGCTCTTGGGTGCGCACGCGTTCGTCGACCAGAGTTCCGATGATTAATCCCGTAAGGTGTAACGTGAGCATCATGATCTGGAGCTCAAGCAACAGTTCAGGCGATGCACCGCCTTGTGCACTGCTGATGACCAACGGGACCTGGATAAGGTTCGATGTCATCGCCGCGCCCGGTAGCGAGTGCGCAGCAGCCATGAGGCCCATGGCGAAGAACAAAGGAAAGAAATAGCGAACGCGCAGCTCGTCGGGCAGCACCAGAATCACGGCCAGACACAAGCCAAGCACCATCGCAAGCACCCAAAAGCTTGGCGCTTTGAACATGTCGACGATTTTCTGGCGGGCTGTTCGCTGAACGAGCAAGAAACCAAGCGGCAAGAGCACCAGCATGCCAAGCAGGTCGCCGACAAAAAATCGGAACAGGGCATTGCTGTATTCACCGGCAGGTAGCGGACCGAGCAGGGTTTGAAGGCTCACATAGGACAATGCGGTACACATTGCGCCCGCGAGCAGGATCAAACACAGCTTTGCGATGGCTTCGCGTGATCCGAGCCTTGGTATGCCCTTGTGTGCGCTTCGTAAGCTGAGCGAGATCAAGGTGTAGCATGCAACCAGCAATAAATTGCCAAGCCAAACTGAGGCGTTGCCGATGTCGGCCTGTCGCACCAGCACATCGCTAAAGCACAGGCTTAGGTAGATCCACAAAAACCAACGGCGGCCCATCACCGTTAAAAACAACACTTGCAGCGCCGCGGGGGGATTCCAGGGCGTGATGTTGAGGTCGCCGATCGGATAAATGTAGCTCATCCAATCGACCATCACGTAGGTCAAGCTAAAAAGCAGCCCGAAGATCATGATCCTCGACGGTTTTTGCTTAAGCCCTTGGCGAAGGTAGATCTCAACGACAGATGACATGTTGACGAAAGCAGTGGATCAAAGATCCAAAGAGCGTCTCATGAATCTGTGTAGAACCCAAAAAAAATCTCCCCGGAGGGAGATATGAAGTTGGGAAGTTCACCGTCAGTGAACGCCCTGATTCTGACTCACATGGGGACTTTTGTCAGTAAAAAAAAGTAAGTAGATTTGCGCATGCGAACCTCAGGTGCTGCTCAGCTTGCTTTGATGGTCTGCGCTTTGCTTCTGAACCAGGTGGCGTAGAGCACCGGCAAGACAATCAGTGTCAGCAAAGTGGCGCTCACCAGGCCGCCAATCACGACCAAAGCGAGTGGGCGCTGTGTCTCGGCCCCGATATCGTGGCTTAAGGCCATGGGTAGCAGTCCCAAAGCGGCAAGCATGGCAGTCATTAAAACAGTGCGAAGCCGCTGCAGGGCACCGGCCCGAACAGCGTCCAGCAAAGGCAGGCCCAGCTCTTCGAGCTGCTGGAACACCGAGAGCATGACAACGCCGTTCAACACCGCCTGGCCTGAAAGTGCGATGAAACCGATTGCTGCCGAAACCGATAAGGGAGTATGAAAAATCCACAGCGCAACAAAACCTCCGATCAGCGCAAGCGGTACGTTCACCAAAATTAACAATGCCTTCTTTAGCGATGAAAACGCGTCAAAAAGCAGTACAAAAATCAGCAGCAGTGATAAAGGCACAACCAGCGCGAGCCGCTTCATGGCACGCTCCTGGTTTTCGAATTCACCCGACCAGCTCACTTGATAATTGTCCGGAACTTTGACATGGTCCGCTACAAGCTGCTTCATGTCAGTCACCACCGAACCCATATCTCTGCCGCGAATGAAGATGCCAATCGCCATGGTTCGTCGGCCAGCTTCGCGCGCGATGTTCATCGCGCCACTGACCTCCTCGATCTGGCTGATCCTCCCTAAGCTGACGTAGCCACCGTCTGGCCGTGGAATAGGAATCGCGGCCAGCTCAGCCAGCGTTCGCTGATGCGCCGCCAAGCGGATCACAACGTCAAAGCGGCGCTCGCCTTCCCAAAGTTGGGTCACCGGCTTTCCTGCAAGTGCAGCCCCGATCACGTCCTCAATGTCTCCTACGTTAAGGCCGTAACGTGCAGCCTCTTCACGCTTGATCCGGATCAGCAGCTGTGGAACATCGCCTTGGCGGTCAATTTCAGCGCGTTGCACACCCCGCACCTGTCGAATCTGGGCTTCGATAGCCTCGGTAAGCTCTCTGAGTTTCGTTAAATCATCGCCTGCCACTTTGACAACAATTTGCCCATCGATTTGCGATATTGATTCAAGAACATTATCGCGAATGGGCATGGAAAAGGTCGGCTCCATACCGGGGAGCGCTGAAACGGCTTGTTCCATTTCCAAGATCAATTGCTCTTTGCTCAGACCCGCACGCCAGTTGTCTATGGGTTTAAGGTCGACAAAAACCTCAGCCATGCTGATGGTCTTGGGGTCGGTGCCATCCTCAGGCTGTCCGGCTTTTGACACCGTAGTGCGGACTTCAGGGATGGTCAACAAGGTTCGGCGTACCTCCTGAAGAATCCGGCTGGCTTCGGGATTTGAAACACTGGAGGGCAAGCGCAGGTTGACCCAGATCGTGCCTTCGTTGAGCTCGGGCAAGAACTCACTGCCCAGACGCGTGGCCACAACGCAGGACGCCGCAAATGCGGCAAGCGCGATAGCAACAACAAGTTTGCGCTGACCAAGCGCCCAATCAAGAACGGGTGCGTAGAGTGCTTTGCAGCGCTTCACGAGCGCGTTGTCATCGTGCGGAAGTCCTCGCCTCAGCGTCCAGTACGCGAGCAGCGGCACAAGGGTGAGTGAGACGATCAGCGCACCGATCAGGGCCGCAGTGACAGACAAAGCCATGGGCTGAAAGATCCGTCCCTCATGCCTTTGCAATGCGAAAATCGGGATATGCGCTGCGATGATGATCAGCATCGAAAAAAGCGTTGGACGGCCGACTTCTTGTGCTGCGTCCGCTACAACATTTCGGCGCTCTTCATCACTCATGGTCTCGCTTCGAAGTGAAAGCCGATGCATGATGTTTTCGATCACAATGACTGCGCCATCGACGATGATGCCAAAGTCCATAGCACCCAGACTCAAGAGGTTGGCTGGCACGCCCATGATCTTGAGGCCGAGAAAGGTTGAAAGCAAAGCAAGCGGAATGACTACGACCACCGCCAGACTGGCGCGCAGGTTTGAAAGAAAGAGGTAAAGCACAAGCGAGACAAGCAGGGCGCCTTCAAGCAGGTTTCGAAACACCGTCTTGAGTGTCTTTTCCATCAACCAGGTGCGATCGTAGAAGGGTTGAATTTGCACACCCTCAGGCAGGCCGCGTTCATTGAGCTCGGCAATTTTCTGCTTCACGCCTTGCAAAACAACGCTGGGATTTTCGCCGCGCCGCATGATTACGATACCTGTAACGATATCGTCGTCATAATCTTGGCCGACTGTTCCGAGTCTTGGCAATGCGCCCACGTGAACCTCTGCCAGATCTCGAATCAGAATCGGCGTGCCGCCTGCGCGTGTTGCCACCACAACTTGGCCGATCTCCTCGGCAGAGCTCAACAATCCAATGCCGCGGATGGCATATTGCTGAGTGCCCTGTGCCACATAGCTACCCCCGGCGTTTGAATTCCCTCTTGCCAAAGCATCCTGGAGATTCTGATAGGTCAGTCGGTGCGCGCGCAGTTTTTCGGTATCAGGTCGAATCTCGTATTGCTTGATAAAGCCGCCCATAGACACCACATCAGCCACACCGGGTACCTGACGCAGAGCCCGCTCTACGGTCCAGTCTTGTAGCGTCCGCAGATCGGTTGTATTACGTCCGTCGCCTCGCAGTCGAAAGCGCATGATTTCGCCCACAGGCGTTGCGATCGGAGCCATTCGGACTTCGACGCCGTCAGGAAGCGATAAACCCCTTAAACGCTCGGCCACCTGCTGGCGCGAGGTGTGAATATCAGCGTCGTCGTCATAAGTGATCACCGTAAATGACAGCCCGAACTGGGTGTGCGAAAAAACACGCACGGCGTGGGGGAGCCCAGACAGCGCTACTTCGATCTGGAGGCTAACCTGCTTTTCCACCTCTTCTGCAGCCCGGCCCGGGTAAAGCGCAATGACGGTGACTTGGCTGTCAGTGACATCCGGGAAAGCTTCCACTGAAAGATTCTTGAATGCGACAACACCGGCAAATACGAAAAGCAGCAGGCCTAGCATCACAAAAACCGGCTCGCGCAAGGCGTAGTCGACAAGCCGCTTCATGGTTTGTTCTTGGCTTGGTTGGCCTTGACGCTGTCCTCGGCAAACTTGATTTCTCTGGAGAGCAAGAGGGCGTTTTGCACCACCACCGACTCACCTTCTTTGATGCCGGATCGGAGAATAGTGCGTGACGCACCAAGTTCTGCAACTTCGACCTCGCGCAGCTCAAATGTTGTTGCATTTAGCGCTATAAAAACTGCATGCTGCCGGCCTTTAAGAAAGACCGCCGTGGAGGGAACTTCGAGCAAGCCAACGCTCTGCTTTGGGTAGATCGCCTTGGCGAGCATTTCACTTTTCAACGATCGATCAACATTGTTTACCACGGCGCGTAACTTGATGCTTCGTGTGATCGGATCGATTTGCTCACCGATTACCGCCAGTCGCGCCGGATACACACGCTCGCCAAGCGATGCAACCCGAATTTCAAGCATGCTGCCGGGTTTGAAGTAGGCAAGATCGCGCTCCTGCGCATCGATTTGCACCCACAGGCTGCTTGGATCTGACAGCACGAACAGGGGCGTTTGCGCCAGATCCGGGCGCAATTCCTGGCTAGGATTGATGTTCCGCTCGACCACCACCCCTGAAATAGCCGCTCTGAGGGCAAGCTCCAGGTTGACTTGTGCCTGGGGTTCATAGAGCTTGATTCGATTCTGGCTGCGCTCAAACTCGGCCTCTGCTCTTTGCAATTCAGCCGCCGATTGATCCAGCTCTTTGCGGGCGACCACACCGATCTCAAAAAGTTTTTTCTGTCGCTCATGCGTTTGATTGGCCAGGCTCAAATCGGTTTGCGCGCGTTTGGCCTCAGCCTGGGCAGCGCCAAACTCGGGCGATGATAGCCGTGCGAGGACCTGTCCGGCGCTAACCTGCTGCCCCAGATCGGCATGAATCGCGCTAACGCGACCAGCAAAGGCGCTGTAAACCCGTTGAGTTCTTTCCTCATTCCATACGATGCGGGCTGGTAACTCAATCTTTTCCATTTGCGCAGGCCTTGCCGAAGCGAGCGCTAGTAATTTCAGTTGCGGGTGTTGCTCAGGGAATTCCAAGCGTCCGGACTGATAAATTGGAGAGTTCGAAGGTTTTGGCGCTTCCAGTGCTTCGGTGCAAGCAGCGATCGCTGCGCAAAAACACCCAAGCACGACAAGCCGCTGGGCGGAGGCTAAAAAGGCCCGGTGATGACAGCGAAGTGTTGCCGGAATCCTCGCCGACAAGTCTCGATAAGCCTGTTTCGACTGATGCGCTTTACGAGCCATTTCAAGGCAGGCGCTCATTGACTTTGTACCACCACGTACGGTCAGCTTTTGCAAAATCGGTCCTCCATTGCAGCGCTTCGAGTTGGACGGTTCTGAGCGTTCTTCGTGCCTCGAGCAAGTCAGTCAGTGTTTGGCCGCCCTGTGCGAAAGCTTGTTCGGCCTGAAGGGCAACTTTCAGGCTTTTGGGAAGTATGGCGCGTTCAAACTGGACCAAACGCATGTAAGCATTGGCTCGAGATTGGTATAAATTCTGGAGTTCAAGAATCGTTCGCCTCAAGAGTTCCTGGTACTGCGCCTCAGTGACTTGGGCAAGGGCCAGCGCGCGCTGCGTCTCGCCCTTGAAATAGTCGCTAGCGTAAAGCGGTACCGTAACTTTGAGCCCCAGCAGCGCATTACTCGTCCCCGGGAAGTGGTTCAGCGAGAGACCGAAACTCGGATCCTGAATGCTTAGCGATTTTGCAAGCTCAATTTGGGCTTGCGCGGATTGAATTCGTGCTCGCGCCGCTTTCAGCTGCGGAGTATTCATCGCGATGCTTTCCACATCAAGGGCTTCAAGTGGCGTCGCAAGCGGCCATTCATCAGCGAGCTCCCACTGGCTGCGCGCAAATTGAGGTCCGAGCGCAAGTCTGAAGAACTGCCTGGCGCGCTCCATGAGCCATTGCGATTGTGCGAGTTCTCCGCGTGCGCGATCGGCTTCAATGTCGAGTCGAGCCAAATCCTGCGCTGACAAATCGCCAAGTTGGAACCGCTGGCTTGCAAGCTTGGCAAGCTGTTCGGCGCTTTGCGCCAGGACCGTCAAGACACTGGCTCGCTCTTTAGCGGACAGGACTTCGTAGAACGCGTCGATAACGATTGCCTGTTGCTGCTTGATGCTGTCGACGTAGTCGGCTTCAAAGGCCTCTGCCTGATGTTTTGCCGAAGCGGTTCTCAAGGCACGTTTTGAGCCCCGCTCCCAGATCCAGTCCACGCTCAAGCCCTTGTCAATCGGTTTGCCGGTCAACCACGATCCCGCTCCAACACCGCGATCCAGGTCGATCGATGCGGTACTGCCTGTGAGCAGCGGAGCAGGCGCACGATCGGCGATTGCAGTCTCAGCCTTCGCAGCTTCTGCGCTTTGCCGTGCGGCGATCACCCGCTCGTGCCTGCCCGCCCACTCAATCGCTTCACGCAGACTCAGCGCCGATGTTGTCTGCGCCGAGGCAATCGACGGCACCAAGGCCCAAGCGAGGCAGAGCCCAGAAAGGCTCACCCGAAGCTTCAGCAGCTGGAGTTTTCGTCGTATGCTCATGGCAGCTTTATAGCGAGCCCAACCTGACCAAAACCTGACGCCTTGTCTTGACTGAACTGCACGGCCGTGCGAATCCTACTTGTCGAAGACGATCCTGTGCTTTCGGACGTTATGCAGCGCAGCCTGAGCGATGCAGGCATGCGCCTGCAACACGCAGCTGAGATCGCGTTAGCGAGTCATTTTTGGACCGAGTATCGCTTCGATGCGGTGCTGCTCGACTTGAATTTGCCACTGAGTCAAGACGGAGCGCGTGCAAACGGGCTTGATCTTCTGCGCCAGATGCGCGAGCAGGGCGATGCAACGCCAGTGCTGATTCTGACGGCGAGAAACCGTACCGATGAACGCATTGCAGGACTCGATGCCGGGGCCGATGATTATCTGGGTAAACCCTTTGAGCTTGCCGAATTGGCGGCACGTCTCAGGGCTCTGGTAAGACGCAGTCAAGGGTCGATTGATCGGGTCCACGTCGGTGGTCTGTGCTTTGATCGGAGCCAGCGACGCATCTTTGTTCACGACAATGAACTGCTACTGCCTGCTCGCGAGTATGACGTGTTGACCGAACTCCTGTCCCCGCCAGGTCGCACGGTGAGTAAAAAAGACCTGGCTGACAAGCTGTCAGACTTCGCAGACATGTTGACCGATAATGCGCTTGAGGCATTTATTTCGCGCTTACGAAAAAAAATCCTGGGTTCAGGTGCATCCATTCGGACGCTTCGCGGCATGGGTTATCGGGTCGAGGAAGAGTCCGCCTGATGGCCAGTAAACCATCATTGCAAACACGGCTTGTTCGGCGCGTAATCGTTCCGCTCGCACTCATGTGGTTTGCAGGAACAGCGGTGTTCACAGGCGTGTCGAGATACTTTACCCAGCAGGCATTTGATCGGGCACTGCTCGATGACGCCTACGCGGTAGCCGGTCACGTGCGACTGGGAAGTGACAACAGGCTCAGCCTTGGCTTATCGTCTAACGAGACCGAGACCTTGCTCTTTGATCGCGATGAGATCCTGCATTTGGCGGTGTTTCATCCCGATGGCCGATTGATCGCCGGGCACGCCAAACTGTTTCTGCCTGCCCTCGACATGGTTCATCCGCCGGTGTTTACCGAACTGACCGTACAGGGTCAGTCCATGCGGGCGGTGATCATCGCCCGCGCGGCGCCAGAGCCATTCAAAGTGGTTATTGCACAGACCACCAAAAGTCAGGATGAATTTTTCCGAAGCCTATTGCTGTATTCAATCGGGCCGCAAATCGTCTTGCTGTTCTTCTTGGCGATCTGGCTCAGACAGGCCATCAAGGCGGATGTGAAACCGCTTGCTGACTTGGAGCGTAGTCTCAACATTCGCGATGAGCGCGATCTCGAGCCGATTCCGGTGGCCGGGCCCACCCAGGAACTCGAGCGGCTCACCAGAGCCATCAACGACTTGCTCGGGCGCATCTCGGGGATTGTGCAAAGTCAACGGGAATTTGCAGGCAATGTCGCTCATGAATTGCGCACGCCGCTGGCCGGGATTCGGGCGCTTGCTGAGTATGGTCTTGCTCAGGACAATCCGGCGATTTGGCGCGGTCAGTTGCTCGCAGTGCTCGAGCGCGAACAATACGCGAGCCACATCATTGACCAATTACTTGCGCTTGCCCTGGTGGTTGAGGCACAGGAGGTTTTTCGTCTCCAGCCACTAAGACTCGACCTCAGCCTTCGCGAAGCCTTGCTCAGACATTTGCGTCGGGCAGACGCGCTGGGGGTTGACCTCGGTGTTCGTGGCGCGGACAACCCCATCGAGGTCATCGGACAAAGTTCGCTCATCGACGGTATCCTCGATAACCTGATCGATAACAGCCTTCGTTACGGAAAGCCACCCGACGGTTCAATCCCGACAATCACCATGGGGATCGATCCGATTCCGGAAGGGGGCGTGGTTTTATCGGTGGTCGATAACGGTCCGGGTATCAGTCGTCTGGACTGGGAGCGCCTCACGGTGCGATGGGCGAAGGGCCCATCGGCAATTTCACTCCGTAATGGAACCGGGCTTGGTCTTTATCTGGTGGCCGAATACTGTCGAATCCTGAGGGCTGAGTTGCACTTGGATACCAGCGAATCAGCCAGGACTGGACTGGGCCAGGGCGCTCAAATCAAGCTCCGCTTTACCAGCTGAAAGTTCTCAATGCGGATATTTTTACCGACCTAAACTTGGCCGGGGATTCCATTCACGAACCAGCTCTGATAGCCCTCGCAATGATAAGAGGGCGGATAGCTCTTTCCATACTGCTGATCCACTTTCACATTACCGCATTCCCCGGTCTGAGTTTTGTTGACCCGAATGAAGATATCGGTCCGTCCCTTTTTGGTCTCTGTGATTTGTTCGGTCTGCTTCACGTAGTTGCGTTTGCCCATCCACCATAAGCAGGTTGCGCAACAAGTGAGTTCGGGGCGGACGCGGACTATGTTGGGGTCCGGTGCCGGAGGGGGAGGCTCTTTTTTACCAAATAGGCCCATGGCGCATCCTTTTTCAATGCTTGAGACGACTCCATTGTAGCCTGCCGCCGGACACAAGCTCAGGTGCAGGGACTGGAATTGGTCGTTTGAGTGATCTCTGCCTTGATGGCCGCAGCGCTTGGTTTACCTGGGCTATCGATGGATGATCGAATACTGATCGCACAGCTTGCTGTGATTCGGTATTCTGTATACAGTAATCGGACATGAACAATGTCAGCATTGAACCTCAGGTGCAGCCGCTCAAAAATCCCGGTCTTGATTCGCTTCGATCGGCAAACAGCGCTTTGCCTGACCTGAGTGGAGCACCCGATCTTGTTGATCAAGTCTATAACGCACTAGTCAAAGCCATCAGCTCGGGGCTGCTTGCGCCGTCGTTTCGTTGTACCCAGGAACAGTTGGCGGCCCAGTTCGGTATTTCGCGCCAACCGGTACTGCAGGCTTTACGTTTACTGAAACGCGACGGTTTGGTTCAAGACGCTCCAGGGCGCGGCCTTCAAATCGTACCGCTTCAGGCCGAGGTGATCGCCTGGGTCTATCAGTTGCGAAGTGCGCTGGATGCTTTGGCGGCCGAACTCGCATCGCTACAGTCAGCAAGCATCGACCCAAAATTGATCGAGGCAGGTCGCTATGCGACCGCTGAGCGTGACTTGCCAGGGTTGATCGAAGCGGATATGGCTTTTCATCAGGCGATTTATAAAGCCTCCGGAAACCCGATGATTGTGTCCAGTGCCAAGATGCACTGGTGCCACATTCAACGGGCTATGGGAGAGGTTTTGCGTGGTGAATCGATTCGCCGAAGTGTGTGGGACGAGCACGAAGCTATCGCTGAAGCCGTCAGCAGCGGTGATGCAATTCGTGCCCGTAGGCTCGCATCCAGTCACGGGCACGAAGCGAGTGCCTTCATGATTAGTCAGCTATTAAAAATGGAGCATACCAATGAGACTGAGCCAGGAGCAGTTAGCGCAATTTGAGCGCGAGGGCTATTTGTTTTTCCCCTCGCTATTTTCCAGCGATGAGATGAAGGTCCTGCGTGACGAGGTTCCTTCAATCTATAAAGAGTTTCGTCCAGAGATCATTCGGGAAAAAGACGGACTGACTCCGCGCACCAGTTTTGCAGCACATACATACAGTGATGTATTCGCGAAACTGGCGCGCCACCCGAGGATGGTTGAACCGGTTCAACAATATTTCGATGAGCCGGTGTATATGCACCAGTTCAAGATTAACGGTAAGCAGGCCTTTGACGGCGATGTCTGGCAGTGGCATCAGGACTTTGGTACCTGGTACAACGATGACGGTATGCCAGAACCGCGAGCGATGAATGTTGCGATCTTTATCGACGAAGTCAACGAATTCAATGGCCCTTTGTACTTCATCCCGGGGTCGCACCGCGAAGGCGTGGTCGCCGCGGGCCACGACCTCAAGACCACAAGCTATCCGCTTTGGACGCTCGACAATAACAAAGTCCGTGAACTTGTAGCGAAAGGTGGGATGGTTGCGCCTAAAGGCCCAGCAGGCTCGATGCTGATGTTTCACGGTTGTCTGGTGCACGGATCGCCATCAAACATGAGTCCGTGGGATCGCGTCATTGTTTACCTGAGTCTTTGCACGGTCTCCAATCGTATTCGTCGCGCCAAGCGCCCTCCATGGATCGCGCACCGAAATTTCACGCCGGTTGTCAGCTTGTCCGACGATTGCCTGCTTCGCAAGGACGTCTCCGGCTTACCCTGGCCTGGTCACGAAGTCGACCTAGCGGCCATGCAGCGCGGGGACGGACCCGCTGCCTGGACTGCCGAAGTTGCACAGCATGCCGATCAGGCTGAAGCGAGCGCTGTATGAATTTGTATCGCATGTTGGCGCTGCGGGAGGCCAACCATGAGCCCTTGCGAATTGGTTTGATCGGAGCGGGAAAATTCGGATCCATGTTTTTGTCTCAGGTGCTGAAAACACCGGGGATGCACTTGTTGGCAGTGGCCGATTTGAACCCTCTTCAAGCCAGGGAAAGTCTCAAGCGGGTGGGCTTCAAGGCCGCCCAGCTGGCAGCCAAGTCCTTCGATGCAGCCCTTCGCAGGCGGCAATGTTTTATCACCGATGACGCGATATCGATGATAGAAAGTTCCAGTATTGATATTGTTATTGATGCTACCGGAAGTCCCGCAGCCGGAATTGCCCACGTCCTCGCCTGCTGCGAACACGGCAAACATATCGTTATGGTGAACGTAGAGGCCGACGCGCTTGCTGGGCCTTTGCTTGCTCGTAAGGCCGCCGAAGCAGGCATCGTGTATTCGCTCGCCTACGGCGACCAGCCCGCCTTGATATGTGAAATGATCGACTGGGCTCAGACCTGTGGCTTTGAGGTGATCGCTGCGGGCAAAGGGACCAAATACTTGCCTGCTTATCACCAGTCGACGCCTGCAACCGTATGGTCGCATTACGGGCTCAGCGAGGCGCAAGCGCAACTTGGCGGTATGAATTCGCAAATGTTCAATTCTTTTTTGGACGGTACCAAGTCGGCCATTGAGATGGCAGCGGTTTCCAATGCAAGCGGACTCCTGCCTGCGCCCGAGGGTTTATCGTTCCCGCCCTGCGGCGTTGATGATCTGGCACGTGTGCTCCGACCCCGTGAACTTGGCGGCGTGCTTGCACACCGCGGACAGGTCGAAGTGATATCGAGTCTGGAACGGGACGGACGCCCGGTGTTTCGGGACTTGCGCTGGGGTGTTTATGTGACCCTTGCCGGCGATAGCGATTATGTGCGCCGTTGCTTTAAGGAGTACGGCTTGGTCACTGATCCCTCTGGCGCATTCACCGCGATGTACAAACCCTTTCATCTGATCGGACTCGAGTTGGGTATCACGGTCGCCTCGGTTGGCCTGCGTGCGGAGCCCACCGGTGCGCCGCGAGCCTGGCATGCGGATGTGATAGCAACAGCCAAGCGCGATTTGAAGGTGGATGAGCGCCTTGACGGAGAGGGAGGCTTTACCGTCTATGGCCGACTGATGCCTGCCGCGGATTCCTTGCGTCTTGGCGGCTTACCCCTGGGCCTTGCACAGGGCATCAAACTCAAACGTGCTGTCAAGTGCGGTGAAGCCTTGCGCTGGTCCGATGTTCGGGTGGATGCCGGCGATTCGACGGTCCGGTTTCGCAAGGCGATGGAGCTTTCGATGGGAGAGGAGCTTGCAAGTGCATGACTTGTTAATCCGCGGCGCGCTGCTGTTTGACGGTAGCGGATCTACGCCCTACCGCGGCGATCTTGCGGTCGACCAAGGCAAGGTTGCGGCCTTGGGACCATCGCTTAAGGCTGAGGCCAGGCAGGTCATCGATGCTGATGGCCTCGCCTTGATGCCCGGGATCATCGACAGCCACACCCACTTTGACGCGCAAATTACCTGGGACCCCTATGTCAGGCCATCGCCGGCCCTTGGGGTTACGACAGCGGTGATCGGTAACTGCGGCTTTGCAATTGCGCCTTGCAAACCCCAGGACCGCGAGCGGACGATGCGAAATCTCACGCAGGTTGAAGGCATGTCCCTGGATGTCTTGCGCTGCGGCATCCAGTGGAACTTTGAGAGTTTTCCTGAGTATCTGACGATGCTTCAAGCGCAGGGCAGCGCGGTCAATTTGGCGGCCTATATTGGGCATTCAGCGGTTCGTACCTTCGTGATGGGCGAGGACGCAAACGAGCGCGAAGCGCGTGATCAGGAAATTCAACAAATGGCCACCCTTGTTCGCGAGGCCATGCGAGCGGGCGCAGTGGGGCTGGCAAGCAGCACAAGTCCGGCGCATAACGGTGAAAACGGCAAGCCAATGCCCTCGCGACTAGCCAGTGATGAGGAGCATTTATGTCTGATCCGCGCCATGGCTTGCGAAGCTAACGGTGTCTATATGGTGACAAAGGGCGGTCAGATGCCGATCTCGTTTCTGGAGCAAATGGCATCCGAATCGCAGCGTCCGGTCATGATTGCCGCCTTGCTTCATAACAGTACCAATCCAGGCGCAGTGTTCAAGGATTTAGATGCGATTGAGGCTGCCAACCAGCGAGGTAATCCCTTGATCGGCCAGGTTTCATGCTGTCCACTCACAATGGACTTCACACTCCAGTCGCCTTATCCGCTCGAGGGCCTCATGTCCTGGAAGCCTGCCTTGGGACTGCAACATGTTGCGCTACGCGATACTTTGGCTGACGCCTCGTTTCGGCAAGCTGTAAAGACCGAGCTTCAAGCACCGGCCGTGTTTCGGTTATTTAACGGCGAGTGGGATAAAGTTCATATCGTTGAGACCGCCGATCGGGATCATCTTTCCCTGGAACAACTCAGCGTTGCGCAACTTGCAGCGCGCTTGAATAGCCACCCGCTTGATGCAATGCTCGATCTTGCATTGAAGGAAGACCTCAAAACAGTTTTCACCGCGCAGCTACTAAACAGCGACGAGGAGCAAGTGGGCCGAATGCTTAAGCATCCGCACAGTCTGGTTTCGCTCAGTGATGCCGGAGCCCATCTTACGTTTTTTAACGATGCAGGATTTGGACTCCATTTGCTGGGTCATTGGGTGCGTGATTGTTCGGTGATGCGTCTTGAGCAAGCCGTCCATAAACTGACCGCACAAACTGCAGCGATTTTCGGCATGCGACAACGGGGCCTCTTGCGTGCGTCATACGCGGCTGATTTGCTTTTGTTTGATCCGACTCGCGTCGGACGCGGTCCAAAACGTCGGGTTTTTGACCTCCCCGGCGGAGCGTCGCGTTTGCACACCGATGCGCTTGGCGTCCATGGCGTGTGGGTTAACGGTACACAGCTTGTCAATGAAGAGGGTCTTATCGAAAGCGCTCCGCTTGCCGGCTGCCTGATGCGCAGCTTTGATCCGCATTCAGCGCTTAGCGCGACACGATCCTGAGTATTTGCTCTAAGGTTTCTTGCGGATGTTCCATCGGAAAGAGGTGGCTACCCGGGATTTCAATCAGTGCTGATGCGCCGATCTGGCCAAGCAGCTTGCGGGTGCTTTCAAGCCCGATGCGTTTCGCTTCGACCGACTGTTTGCCGCTCAGGTAAGCAAGCCTGCAGCCGATCGATCTTGAAATAAGAAATGATTCGAGATGATCGGGCACGGTGTTATAAATCTGAGTTTCGATATCGCGATTGAAACAAAGCGTGCGATAGCTTTGACCCTCAGGATCGACCACCTCGCAGGTTCCGAAGCGAACGTAATCATCCAGAATATTGCTATGCCAGCGCTTGAATGCAGGCTTGTGCTCAAAATGCGCTCGAACTGCAGCCTCGTCAGGCCATTTTCTGCGCCGCTTCCTGCTATGGCGTCCAGGTAAAAGGCTGCCGACCAGGGGGCTTTGCTTGAGCCATCGAAGGCCTTGAGCCTTCCAACCGCCGATGATCGGCGCGTCCAAAACAATCACGCCCGCCAGCCCCTGTGCGAGAAACTCCGCATGACTGGCAGCACACATCATGCTGAGGTAGCCACCGAGCGAGTGGCCAAGCAGCCAGCTATCTTGATTCGAGTCACGCAGCTTTTCAGCAGTGAACGCGGCCAGCTGTTCGACAAGCCCGGGCCAATTGCTGCTCACCGGGTAGCGCGGGTCGTGGCCGATACACTCAATGGCGAAGACCTCATGGCCTGCGGCACGCAACGCCTGGAAATAATAACGATAGGTCGACGCGGGAAAACCGTTTGCATGTGAAAAAATGAATTGAGCCATCGCTTAGTGCGCTCTTGTCGGCTGTGGCTTCAAGTCGGTGGATGGAACGCGCATCCGCTCTATCGAGCGCAGCGCCAGGGAGCTGCCTCGCTTAAGGCGAACGGTTGCAAGACGCAAGACGCGTCTTTCCCGGCTGTGATTCCGTTCTATGATTAGACGTTCTTGTAGGCTTTTCACTTCGGAGGGCATTGATGGGTTCAAGTCGCGTCCTGGACGCCTATTATCCGCGTAACTTTGCCGTTCATCCGCGCGCCAACGATCCGGCATACAAAACAAGCCTGCTTAGGTCACCCAGGCATGCGCTGCTGTCGATCGACCCGACTCCCACCGAATTGAGCGGCCCCGGCTTTTCGCCTGCTGATTTGGATCCACTCGATCATGACTTAACCCAAAATCATGCACACACTGGATTACCCATCGGCGAGCGAATCATTATTCATGGTCGCGTCATTGATGAGCAGGCAAGGCCATTGCCCAATGTGTTGATCGAAATCTGGCAGGCAAACGCAGGCGGTCGCTACCGTCATGACAAGGATCGCTATCTTGCGCCGCTTGATCCGAATTTTGGAGGTTGTGGCAGAACGCTCAGTGGCCAAGACGGCAGCTATTTTTTTCGAACGATCCGACCGGGACCCTATCCTTGGCGAAACCGTATGAACGACTGGCGTCCGGCGCATGTTCACTTCGCAATCAGCGGCAAGGCCTGGTGTCAGCGACTTGTCACCCAAATGTATTTTGAGGGCGACCCCCTGATTCAACGCGATGCCATTGTGGCGACAGTGGCTGACCACCAAGCGCTCGATCGCTTGATTGCGCGCTTTGATCCGCACGCATCCTTGCCTTTCGATTGTCTTGCCTACCGTTTTGACCTGGTCTTGCGTGGACGACGCGCTCAATTCTTCGAAACTTTGCTGCCGGAGTAAGCACGACATGTTGCTGGAAAACGAAACCGCCTCGCAAACCGCGGGTCCCTTTGTCCATATCGGTCTGGTACCGGATAGCGTCGGCATCAAGCAGCGCGCCTTGGTCTCAAGTGAGCTTTGCTCGCTGGGCATTCCGGACGGATCTAAGGCTATTGAAGTCACCGGACAGGTTTTTGACGGTTCGGGGTCGGCGATCATGGACGCTGTTCTCGAGCTTTGGCAGGCTGATCACCAAGGTCATTATCCTGAGCAGAGCGCAGGAGGATTTCGCGGCTGGGGGCGCAGTGCAATCGATCCTGAGCTTGGCCATTTTTCTTTCAGGACCATCAAGCCAGGGCCTGTTACCACGCAGCGGGGTGCGGTGATGGCGCCGCACTTGGCCTTCTGGCTTGTGGCTCGTGGGATTAATCTCGGATTGCATACCCGCATGTACTTTCCGGAAGATCTTGAGCTGCATGCCCTGGATCCGGTGCTCAAGAGCATTGAGCTCAAATCACGCTGGTCGACATTGATTGCATCAAGCATCGAGCCGGTTGCGCAAAACGATGCACTGTTAAGATATCGTTTTGATATCGTTCTACAAGGCGATCGCGAGACCGTCTTTTTCGATATCTGACCCCATGCGCTATCGTGTACAGGTCGCCATCATCGGCGCAGGCCCGTCTGGCCTTTTACTTGGCGCTTTACTGGCACGGGCGGGCATTGATCACCTGATTGTGGAGCGCCAGTCACCTGACTATGTACGAGCGCGCATTCGCGCAGGTGTACTGGAGCAAGGCACCGTTGAGGTTCTCGATCAACTCGGACTTGCAACACGTTTGCATCAGGAGGGATTGGTACATGACGGCTTTGATCTGCTCTTTCAGGGGCGGCGCCACCGAATCGATTTGAAAATGCTCACCGGTGGCAAGCAGGTGGTTGTCTACGGGCAGACCGAGATCACCAAGGACTTGATGCAACACCGCGAGGAGCTTGGTCTTCGCAGTTTGTATCAGGTCGAGTCGCTACACATTCGTGGCCTGGATCGCGACATAGTCGAAATTGAAGGTGTTGAGAAGGATCAGCACTTTGTGATTGAGGCTGACCTTGTTGCCGGATGCGATGGTTTTCATGGTCTTTGCAGAAAGCTCATGCCTTCGCATGTTCTGAAGGAATACGAGAAGGTCTACCCCTTCGCTTGGCTTGGCGTGCTTGCCGATGTGAAACCCGTGGCCGACGAGTTGATTTACGTCAATAGCCCGCAGGGATTTGCGCTGTGTTCGATGCGCAGCCCGAGTCGTTCTCGTTATTACCTGCAAGTGGCTTCAAATGACGATGCGAAGGCATGGTCCGATGATCGATTCTGGTCGGTGTTGCGATCAAGACTTGATGCAGAGGCCGCCGAGCGGCTCATGACAGGCCCTTCGATTGAAAAAAGTATTGCGCCTTTGCGTAGCTTCGTTGCCGAGCCGATGCGCTGGGGTAGGCTTTTACTCGCAGGCGATGCGGCGCATATTGTTCCGCCAACCGGTGCAAAAGGCTTAAACCTTGCAGTGAGCGATGTGCGCTACATGGCGGAAGCACTCACGGCCTGGTTCGCAGATCGCAACGACCATCATTTGGATCATTACTCAGCGCGTTGTTTGCAGCGCGTTTGGCGTGCAGAGCGCTTTTCCTGGTGGTTCACAAGCCTGATGCATCACTTCCCCGAGCACGGGGCCTTTGGTCAAAGGATCCAAGAGGCCGAGCTCGATTACCTGGTGCATAGCCGCGCAGCCGCGACCTCACTTGCGGAAAACTACGTGGGGCTTCCGATGGCATGGTCCTGACTTGGAAGCCTCTTCATGGATCAAACCTGAGCTGTCGTGCTTCCCTCGGTGCTTGCCCGATTTCAGAGAGCATAAGCTATGGCTGCTAACGCCGTCCGCTAAGATAGGGTCGTTTGAACTGCTACGGGCAAAAACATGAGTCAACATATCCTTCCGTCGCTGCCGATCGATCAGCGGGTCGGCATCGCATTTTCGGGCGGTCTCGATACGTCGGCTGCGGTTCACTGGATGCGAGCCAAAGGGGCAATACCCTGTGCCTACACCGCCAATTTGGGGCAGCCCGATGAATCCGACTATGACGACATCCCGAAAAAAGCCCTGGCCTATGGCGCTGAAATCGCTCGCCTCGTCGACTGCCGGACGCAGCTTGCGGCCGAAGGATTGGCCGCTATCCAGAGCGCAGCCTTTCATGTCTCAACCGCTGGCCAGACTTATTTCAACACCACGCCTTTGGGCAGGGCGGTAACAAGTACCGCGCTGGTGGTTGCGATGATGCAAGACGGGGTCAACATTTGGGGTGACGGCAGCACCTTCAAGGGAAACGATATTGAGCGCTTTTATCGCTACGGTTTGTTGGTGAATCCAGACCTGAAGGTCTACAAGCCCTGGCTTGACCAGCGCTTTATCGATGAACTCGGGGGTCGGACCGAAATGAGTCAGTACCTCATTGCGCAGGGCTTTGACTACAAAATGCGGGCGGAAAAGGCCTACTCCACCGATTCGAACATGCTCGGTGCTACCCATGAGGCAAAGGATCTTGAGTTCTTGCATCAAGGCATGCAGCTCGTCAACCCGATCATGGGTGAGGCATTTTGGCGTGACGATGTGAACATCACGAAGGAAGTGGTTCGGGTTGGCTTTGAAGATGGCGTACCCACGCAAATCAACGGTCAGTCCTATCCAGATCTTGTGATGCTTTTTGAAGAAGCCAATCGGGTTGGCGGACGCCATGGACTTGGGATGTCAGACCAGATCGAAAACCGAATCATTGAGGCAAAAAGTCGTGGCGTTTACGAGGCACCGGGTATGGCTTTGCTGCACATCGCCTACGAACGTCTGGTCAGTGGCATTCATAATGAAGACACGATCGAACAATACCGGAGCAATGGCCGCAAGCTTGGAAAGCTTTTGTATCACGGCCGATGGTTCGACCCACAAAGTCTGATGCTACGGGAGTCGGCTCAGCGCTGGGTTGCGCGTGCGATTACCGGCGAGGTCACCTTGGAGCTTAGGCGCGGCAACGACTATTCGATCCTCGATACCCAAAGTCCGAATCTCACCTACCATCCGGATCGCCTCACGATGGAGAAAGGAAATGCCGTCTTTACGCCCGCCGATCGTATCGGGCAACTCAGCATGCGTGATCTCGATATTGCTGATACGCGCGACAAGCTCGCGATTTACAGCCGTACCGGTCTGCTCGGTCAGCAAGCTGATGGCAGCCTGCGGATTAGCCAATGAAACTCGCACTCAGCTGGATTGCCGATCAAAGGATTGAAGCGGCGCAACAGCGCGGTGAATTTCGCAATTTGCCTGGCGAGGGCAGGCCGCTTGATGAACACGAGGACTTGTCCTTGTCATGGGAGTCTCGTCTGGCGATCCGCCGCACGCTTGGTTCGCGAGCGGGTGATGCTGAGGCAAGGCAGCATTTTCTGACCAGTATGCAAGCCATTCGCCTAACAAGGCTAAGGCCGCATGGCTGCGAAAACAAAGTCGCTTCAATCGGGCACCCGGGTGGGCCTGATAGGCGTGGTGTTGATCGTAATCAGGGCGAGTCCCAGCGGGCAGGATGACTTGCAGGCAGTCGATCCGATCCAAACAACTTGCGCCTGATCGATCCTTCCTGATAGTGCGTTTTGTAGACTCCCCGGGTCTGTAATTCCGGAACCACAAGGCGGATGAAGTCATCGAAGCATTCGGGCGCCACCGTTCTTGACAGATTGATCCCGTCAACATCGCAGCGGGTTTGCAGCGCGATGAAATAGTCCGCAATCCTTGAAGCCGACCCTACGATTGGCATCTGACGGCTGCCAAGAACCATTTGCCGGATGAGATCGCCTTTGGTCCAGGCTCTGCCATGTTGTCGGTTGATCGCTTGAACATTTGAGGCGATTGCCTGCGACTTGGCAGCCTGAGCAGCCACCGGCTGATCCGTATCAAATTTTGAAAGATCAATGCCCAGCGAGGCTGATGCGTGCACAAGCGCCGCCTCACTATCCGCGTAAGCTTTATATTCTTCGAATCGTGCTTGTGCAAGGTCATCGCTTTCAGCCGCAATCACCGTAGCACCTACAAAAATTTTCATGTCGTCCGCAGCTCGGCCGTGCGCCACCGCTTGGGCCCTCAGACCTTGGACAGACGCCGCGATGGCATCAAAGGACTGACCATTGAGGAAGACGCACTCGGCATGTTTGCCTGCGAATGCCTGTCCGCGAGGCGAAGCGCCAGCCTGATAAAGCAATGGAGTTCGTTGGCGCGACGGCGCACATAAGTGCCTGGCATCAAGTGCGTACTGTTTTCCCTCATGCCGAACCGCTTTGATCTGCGCTGCATCGGCGAAACGAAAATCCAAATCCTTCGCGCATAGCGCCTGATCGCTCCAGGAGTGCTCCCAAAGAGCATAAACAACCGACAAAAATTCATCAGCTAAATCATAACGGTCGTCATGTTGCATTTGCTGCTGCAGTCCATGCGCTTTGGCTGCACTATCAAGGTATCCGGTGACGATATTCCAGCCGATTCGACCTTCGGTGAGGTGATCCAAGGTGGACATGCGTCGTGCAAAAAGATAAGGCGATTCATAGCTCAGGTTGACGGTAACGCCGAAACTGAGATGCTGGGTCACCGCAGCCATAGCCGGAACAATCATCAACGGATCGTTGACCGGAAACTGCACCGCGGCTTCGATTGCAGGGTCAGCACTTGCACGATACACATCATAAACACCGAGAACATCAGCCAGAAAAAGCCCATCAAACAGTCCGCTCTCAAGTCGCTTCGCGTAATCCGTCCAGTAGTGAAGCTGCTGAAAGCAACTGGAGCGATCTCTGGGATGTCGCCACAATCCTTGCTGGATATGGCCGGGACAACACATGTCGAATGCGTTGATGGCCAGTTGGCGCTGGGCCATCAAAGAGTGATCCGCAAAGCGGACTTTGCCTGTAATTGCTCAACCACACGCTGTAAGCGCGCGATCTCCTGGTGCAAGCTGTGGATCTGCTCAGCTTGCGCCGACAAGGTTCCGAATTCATCAACCAGGTGACGAACGCCATCGATCTGACCACTGAGCTTGTTGATGCCACCAACAACTGCAACCAGCTGTTCTTGCTGCTCGCGGTGCATCTGCTCGTCAAGGCGGTTTGTTCTTTGACCTTGTTGTTCGAGCCATGCGCGCAAAGACTGATCTTTGCGCTCGATGGATTGTCTGAGTTCCTGATCCTTCTTCTCAATTTCATGACGCAAGCCGGAAAGCGACGCTGTTTGCAGCTTTGTGCTTTGCTCAAGGCTTTGACGCAGCGCCTCAAAGCTGGGTCCCCAGGCGTTATCAAGTAGCTCGATGATCGCACCAGGCATACGTGCATCGGACTCAATCATGGCATCGGCGTGCTGGCGCATCAGCGCGCTTAACTGTTCACCGAGCAGCCTTGAGTGGTCATGAAGCTCCTTGCGAAAGAGCTCGCGCGCGATGTCTTGCAGGCGCGGAGCAAGCCTTAAGGTCTCATCGATCAGGTCGCGTACGTCGGCAACATCGTCCTGGACCTGAATGATCTGCTCTTCGGTACTTAAGGTATCAAGAGTCTTTGAAAGGGCTTCGAGCTGGGTCATCAAGGCAGCGCTGGGATCGCTGCGCGATGCAATCTGTTGCTGAAACGCTTCGATGCGCTCTAAGCGCCCTTGAACAGTTTGAATCTGCTCTTGGCTGCTGTCTTGCTGCTTGCGCATGAACTCCATCATGGTGGTTGCAAGCTTGAGCATCGCCTTGATTTCTTCGTCTGCACTGGCCTTGGACTGGGTCAGTGCAGCGCGCTCGGACACTTCGGAGAGTTTTCTCAGACCTTCTGCGACTTCTTCCAACCTGGCAAGCGCCATTTGTCGCTGCTGAGGGGCTTCCTTATCCGCCTGGCTTGGTTCATGACGCATCGTGACGGTGGGCGGAACGACACGACTGCCTCTGAGTTCTGCGCCTCGCCGAAATGCCTGTAGTGCGGCTTCTGCATCGTCAAGCTCACTTTCATCGGCTCGTGAAACGCTAGCTGCTGCGGAGCCTGATCTGGCTCCTGAGCGTTTGCTGTATCGGTAAGCATTACGGCTTGGGCGGCTAGGTTCGCTGCCGGATTCGAGCTCAAAGGGCGATAGTGCTTCGGCATCCGGCATCTGCGTCTGCACCGTCTCGCGCTGTGCCTTGATCCACTCCTTGGCCCATTTTGCAACCGTACCCGGTTCAAGCGACATCGCCTGGTCCGCGGCCTGATTCGAACCGAGTTGCTGAACCAGGACCATAGCCTTTTCGAACTCTTCGTGCGTGAAGCCTAGCTTTCGATACACCTGACCGGGAAGTCGCATTGAAGTGCCTTTTCAATCGATGTGGAGCTTGCGCTCGACCGCCCTCACAAAAAACGCAGCGCCCAAGGGTAGCGCGGCATCGTTGAAGTCATAGGAGGGGTTGTGAACCTCGCATGCGCCTTCGCCATCGCCATTACCGATGTTGATGTAGCAACCGGGGACTTTCTGGAGCATAAAGGCAAAGTCCTCCGAGCCCATGGCCAGGGGCGGATTTCTGTGTACCCGCTCTTTGCCCACCAGTTCTTCGCAGATCGCTGCAGCAAAGTCTGCCTCATCCTGGTCGTTGATAACCGGCGAAAAAACATTTCGGAAGTCAACTTCAACCGTTGCACCATGCGCTGATGCCACCCCGCTGGCAATTCGCTTCATGTTGGCTTCAATCAGCTTCATGACTTCTGCCGAAAACGCTCTTGCCGTTCCTGCGAGATGGGCGGTTTGCGGTATCACGTTATACGCATCGCCCGCATGAAACTGGCACACCGAGACAACGGCTGTTTCAACCGGCCGGACGTTTCTTGCCACAATTGCCTGCAGGTTTGCCACCATTTGCGATCCGATCAGGATCGGATCCACGCTCGATTCCGGCCTTGCGCCATGCGAGCCGTAGCCTTGAATTCGGATATCCCAGGACGCTGCACTTGCCATCATAGGGCCTGCCTTCACGTTGAAGTGCCCAATCGGAAGTTTTGGCCGATTGTGCATGCCAAAAATGCTGTCACAAGGGAAACGGTCGAACAATCCGTCTGCGATCATCGCCAGCGCGCCACCCAAGCCCTCTTCAGCCGGCTGAAAGATGAAGTGCACCGTTCCGTCAAAGCGCTTGCTTGCAGCAAGATACTTTGCCGCACCAAGCAGCATGGTGGTGTGGCCGTCGTGCCCGCAGGCATGCATGAGCCCACGCCTTTTGGATCGATGGGCGAATTGATTCAATTCAAGAACCGGTAGCGCATCCATGTCTGCACGAAGCCCGATTCGTCGGTCTGAGCTCCCCACCTTCAAGACACCGACCAAGCCCGTCTTCCCGATGCCTCGATGCACTTCAATGCCCCAGGACTCAAGCCGTCTTGCCACGAGATCGGAGGTCCGGGTCTCTTCAAAGCCAAGCTCCGGGTTTGCATGAATATCCTGGCGCCAGGCGGTCATCTCTTCGTGTTGCTGTTCGATTGATTCGAGGGTGCTCAGCGATAGCTTATCGGGTGCGTTCATCGATTTCCTTCAACAGGGGAGTGGCATGGTGTACATTTGCCTTGCAGTTTATCGGTCTGCTTCGGGTTCTGTCCAAACCAACTGTCATGAATCGAAAATCAGCGGAAGATCGCATGACCCTTGCGCCCTGGACCTCAGGCAGGCTCAAGACCGAGCTCGCATCTTCACCACAACCAGAGATCGCGTCCTCACTACAGCTTCGCTTGCAAAAGCATGCAATGCGACTTTCAGAGCCTTCAAGCTGGGTTGAAGCCGCTCTTGGGGCAAGTAAGCCGCAGGTTTTTTTCCTTGAAGCAGCGGGCATCACGGTCGATGCTTCACGCCAGGCCTGGGATGCGCCGCTTCGGGAAGACCTCGCTGCCTGGTCGCTGTTGCAAGGCTTGGCCAATTTTCGCGATCAGCAGTTTCAGGGCGAGGTGGTTAATCTGAGCGAGGGAAGGGCGGCTCGACACAGCTTAATGAGGGCGCCCGACGCATGCTTGCACGCCGAGGGATTAGACGAGATTGCAAGGACCCGATCGTCATTTCTTGCCTTTGCCGATGAAATACGCAGCAATCCAGACATCAACCACCTCATCCATATCGGAATCGGCGGGTCTGACCTCGGACCGCGACTGCTTGTGCAGGCGCTTGCACCGCTCAAAACGCATAGCCCTCTGAAGCTTCACTTCGCCGGCAACGGTGACTTGCACGAGCTTGAAGCGATGATTGCCGAGATTGATCCGCTTCAGGCGCAGATTGTTTTATGTTCCAAATCGTTTACCACGCCGGAAACCTTGCTCAATGCCGAGCGCCTCAAATCGTGGATGGAAGCGAGGCAAGCCGGTTTATTTGGCAAGCGATCTGTGGCCGTGACATCAAACCTGCAGGCCGCAGCAGCGTTTGGCGTATCAAGAAGTTTCGCTTTTCCCGATTGGGTAGGTGGTCGCTATTCGCTTTGGTCGCCGATTAGCCTCAGTGCAGCCGCTTTCCTGGGCTCTGAGATGATTCAAGACTTTTTGTCCGGTGCATGGGCGATGGATCAGCATTGGCTAGAGGCTGAACCGCAGCACAACCTGCCTTGGCAACTCGGATTGCTCGATGTTTGGAATCGTAATGCAATGGGCTTTCGTTCGCGTTGTGTGGTTCCCTACGACAGCCGACTTTCGCGTCTTCCGTCTTACCTGCAGCAGTTGGAAATGGAGAGCAACGGCAAGTTTGTTGATCAGGCCGGTGAGGTTTTGGCGTATTCCAGTGCGCCCCTGGTTTGGGGGGAGGCGGGTACCAACGCCCAACATTCCTTTTTTCAATGGCTGCATCAAGGAAGCGACCCGACTCCGGTTGAGTTTGTGCTGGTTGAGAGAGCTGAACACGAACACGCCGATGCGCATCGCCGCCTGCTTGCCAACGCGCTTGCCCAATCACTTGCGCTGATCAAGGGCAAAAGCTTTCATGAGGCTTTGGCTGAAACCGTTAAAACTGCCAATCCGGCCTGGTCGCAAGACAAGATTGCGCCGCATCGCGTTTTTCCAGGTGGACGACCGAGTACGATTTTGTCGATGAGTCGGCTTGATGCGAAATCGCTGGGCGCACTGATTGCGCTTTACGAGCATCGGGTTGCAGTCGCTGGATTTTTGTGGGGTGTCAACCCCTATGATCAATGGGGAGTCGAGCTGGGTAAAGTCCTGGCCATCGATATAGAAGCGCATATGCTACAAAATCGCGATCATGCAGATGCACAAACGGCGCGATGGATCCATCGATTGATCGGAGGCCAGCGATGAAGCCAAGACCTCGTTTGAGCCACATGTTTAGAGGGACGTTTATAGGGATCTTGACAACCCTTGCTCTAGGTTCTGCGCTTGCCCAAATTTGTCCAAATGACCCATACTGCCCAAGGCGTATGGATGGCTATCGTTATCCTTTTCAGCAGCAAACTGCCCTGAACTTCGATCAGGTGTGGCGGCCGCCGGTAATGACCGGGCTACAGATGCGTCGCGACTGGTTTGATGCGGCTGCAAACCCCTTTCGATGGGACATCGGACCGATGACAGGGGTGGGCGCTCCTCAGGTGCTGACCAACCCCTACGGAACTGGCGACCCCTTTCACAGCCCCCGCTTATCGATGACGATCCCGATGGGCTATCGCCGCTAAGCCTTCGATCATGACTTCCGAAGCGAGCCGCCAGCTTCAAATGCCTACCTTGATTCGGACGCGACGATTACCCGCAGCCTTTGGGTCTTGCGGATACAGTAATTCTGAAAAGCCCTTTCCAGTGCTCCGAAGCCTTGTTGATGCCACACCGCCAGTGACGAGGTAATCGACAACCGATTGAGCGCGGCGCGCGGAAAGTTGATCGTTATATTGTTTGTTACCCACGCCATCTGTATGACCCTCGACTACAAAACGCAGGCTTTGCAGTTGCGGTGCATTCAGTGCCTTGGCAAGACGGTCGAGCAAGGCCTTGCTTTCATCAAGGATCGTGGCCGAGTCAAAAGCGAATTGGATCGTCAGGTCGACCATTGCACCCCCATTCAGGGCAGTACTTTGCTGGGGCAGCGGCGATCCCTTGCCCGGACTCTGAAGCGCTGCATTGGCTGCAGCCGGATTACCGATGCTTCCATCAGCACCCTTGGCAGCGCCCGGTGCGTTGGCAGCTCCCGGGCCAGCGCCTGCCTGACTCAGCCCGCCAGACAGCGCCTTGATCATGTCTTCGACGGACAAATCGGCAGAGGGTGCCTTCACGGGTCCGGCTGGCAATTGGGCGCTTGCGGCGGTATTGCTTGCTGCCCCCGCCGACTGCGCGTCCATGGCGCGAGGACCACTGTTGGGTGCCTGAATCGCCTGGACGGCGCCTGCGGCAGGCGCACGCGGGGCCTCGCGAAAGCCTTGAGCAAATCCCAGAGTTGGCAACAGGACAATCACCCACATCCCGCGCCTGAGTCGTGTTGAGAAAACAATCTGCATGCTAGGGCTCCCAGAATTCGTCAAGCCACTGCTGACATCCCGCACGATCCAGTCCGCAGGCGATCGCAAGCATCATGGCAATACGCAGTTTATGCGCTGCCAAGCCCCTCGCAGTCAAGTTTCCAAGTTGATCATCGTCAAACATGCTGCTGTTTCGGGTGATGCCACCAGGAATCCATCGACTGCATCGGCCAAGCCATACGCCACGCCTTGCAAGGGATTGAAGCGCAGCGCGCGAGCCCGTTGGCGCATTGCCATTGCCAAGCCCTGCATGAACGATCGCTTTTGCTCCCGCGCGAACGAAGGCTTCAATCGCAACCTCATCCGAGCCTGCATAAGCCGGAACTAGATCGACGCGCGGCAGCTCGCAGGGATCGGGTACCTTCAAGGGTCGAACACGATGGGCAGGCCTGAACCAACGCAGGCTCTGATCGGCTACCTCGCCCAGTGCACCTTCAAATCCGCTGTCGAAGGCTTCAGTGCTGCTGACATGCCGTTTGGTCACTAGGAGTGCGCTGTGAATACGACCGTTCATCACAACCATGGTACCGCGCCCAACAGCGCCCGGATGAAGCGCTACGGTGCAGCCATCGATCACATTGGCCGGGCCGTCTGCCGAGTAAGCGCTTGCCGGTCGCATTGCTCCCACCACGATAACCGGCTTTGGCGATTGAACGCTCAGGTGCAAAAACGCTGCCGTCTCCTCGAGGGTGTCGGTGCCATGGGTAATCAGCGCTGCGCCGATGCCAGGGTCAGCGAGTGCCTGCTCAACCGTTCTGAGCAAACTGAGCCAATGCTCAGGCGTGAGGTCGTAACTGCCAAGCTGAAAGGCTTGCTGCACCTCAATCCGATAGCGCGTAGCAAGCTCCGGTATCGAGGCAAGAATCGCATCCACCCCCAGACTTGCGGGCCTGTAGTGCGAAGCGGTGGTGGCGTCGCTTGCGCGGCCGGCAATCGTGCCACCGGTACCGATGAGTGCGATACCCAAATCCTTGTGCATAGCATCAGGCCTTGAGGAGAGAGGCAAAGTGCGGATAGGTCTCGGCAATTTCATGACGAACCCGTCCTCTTATCAGAGCAAGTCGCTTGGTGTCCGGGTCGGGCGTTTGCCCCATATCCTGCGCAAGGTCGAAATCAAAACCTGTTTGATCGTTGACCTCTTCAAGGCTGTGGCCAGGGTGGATGCTTTGCAGCAGGAAGCGTCGCTTTACAGGGTTGAAGCGAAACAAGCAAAGTCCAGTAAGCAACGCAAAGGGCCCGCCCGGACGGTAGTCAGCATCGCGCTTGATGCTGCTTGCTGAAACGAAATCAACCCGTGGCACAAAGACTCGCCGGCTATGTTCTTCACGAAAGAGAATCACGCGGGGAATCAAGTGATAAAGGTAGGCCGACCCAAAAGATCCGGGCCAGCGGACCTCGGTTCGCGGGTAAGTTCCTGTGCCTACCAAATTGATATTCGCTTCTCCATCGATTTGACCACCGCCAAGGAAAAACGCATCAATCCGCCCGGTTGCCGCCATATCAAAGAGCTCGACCCCACCGTTGGTGAATGCGTTGTGTGTTCGAGAACCGAGAATCGACACCCGGGTGGGGCTGCTAGCAGAGTCGACTTCACTGAGTGCGCGTGCAAGCAGCGCGCCGCTTCCGGGTATAGGCGATGAGGCCCCGACCGCAACATGTCGCACCCCGTGCAGAAGTTGGGCAATCACATCGATCCATCGCTCAAGTGGCAGAATCTCATGCGTGGATTCACGCTCCGCAACGGTGCTCATGCCTGAATTGCGAGGTCTCGGTCCAACGCCAGGCCGTGCAGGCTCATCAGTTCGTCGAGGCACTCGCGAAAGCCGGCCTCAGAGCTCGCCATTTTCGCGTAGCGTCGCAAAAAAGCGATGTCGGCACGGTATTGTTCGCCGAATGACAAAGGCCGCGCGCCGCCTGCAACAAGGCTTATGCCATCCACATAAACTGCAGGCAGGGTTGCTCCGGCGCGAAGCGGGTCTTGTATAAAATCAAGATCGATCTGCGCTTCCACTGTAATCAGGCTCTGCTTTGACGCATGCGCGAGCAACACACCATCGCGATCGCGTCCGACAAAAACATTCCCGTCGCGGTCAACAGCTTGCGCGTGAAAGAGCGCGATGTCCGGACAAATTGGCGCAACCGCCACCATGCGATCGCCTGGCATGAAGGGATTGTCGATCAGCTTCCAACTGTCACGATGTTTGAGCAGATCGCTATCGAGTATGCCCCTCAAAGGCATGAAGGGAATGCCTTTCTGGCTTGCCTGAAAGCCCGCATAAATCGCCGGACATGTGCCATCAATAAGCTGGATTGAACCCTCGCGGACCGCTGCGGAAAAACGGGGAGCGGCGCCTGCCTCGCCCAGACTTATCGCTGATGTTTCAAGGGTGGATACGCAGCCTGCACCAATCAGCAAGTCAGCCTGCAAGCCAGATATCGGCAGGCAAATCAGATGCAAATCCTTCACACCTTGTGCGATGAGCGCAAGCGTGGCGGCAAGCGCGGCGCCCGTTTCCTCCTTGCCAATTGCGAGACGGCAAGCATCCTTGATCGGCTTGAGCAATTCACGAAGTGGCAGCGGAGCGGCAATGGTCATGGTTCGAATTCCTTCTTGGACGCATCAAGCTTGGGGGCAGGAAGCTGCTCACGCCCCGGTGTTCTGGAAAGCATAACAGGAAAGGGTGTACCAAAAAAGCCTTCCCGGGGAACCAGGCCAAGGGCCTGAGTTTGCTCGGCTGTGAAGGCTTGGGGAATTGAGTGGACCATGCCTGCGGGTACGCCAGCAAGCATCAGTTCACGCCAAAGCATCGGATGCCAACGGGCGCTCAGAGCATCGCTAATGATCTGGTGTAAAAGGCCACGATGAGCAACACGTTGCGAAGGATCGAGAAATCGGGGGTCATCGATGAGTGCGTGAAGTGCCAGAAACCGGCAGAGCTTTGCAAACTGGCCATTGTTCACCACCCCAATAAAGATCCGCTCGCCGCGGATCATGAAGCTCTCGTAAGGCGCAATGTTGGGATGGGCATTACCCGATAAACCAGGGTTGATGGCTTGCATCCACCAATTGGCTGCATGCGGGTGCATCAATGCCAGGCCGCTTGCGTAGAGATTGGCATCAACACGCTGGCCGAGGCCGGTCTGTTTTCGAAAGGTCCACGCAGCCAAAATTCCGATCGCTGCATACAAGCCGGTGGTGATGTCACACAATGGAACACCCACTCGGGTAGGACCGGTTTCGTCGTGTCCATTAATTGCCATGATACCGGTGAGTGCTTGAGCGACCGCGTCATAGCCGGGAAGACCGCTAAGCGGGCCTGCCCATCCAAAGCCTGAAATATTGGCGTAAATCAGAGCGGGCTGTCTCGGCGCCAAAACGGTTTCATAGTCAAATCCCCAGCGCGCCATGCTGCCTTGCAGAAAGTTTTCGATGAGCACATCGGATTGCTCAATCAGTGCATGCAGTCGCGTCCGATCGGCTTCATTATCAAAATTAAGAACGATGCCTTTTTTGTTTCGGTTTAGGCCCATGAAATAGGGTGCAGACCCTTCTTCCCCCGGCTTTCCAAGTCTGCGGGTCTCGTCTCCGGCAGGGGATTCCACTTTAATCACGTCAGCGCCCAGATCGCCAAGCACTTGCGCACATAAGGGTCCCGCCAACACCCGGGAGAGGTCCAGCACCCGCATACCTGAAAGTGCAGCAGGCGGCGCAGATCGTGTGTCCGCGTCAATGGGCGCCGTGTCTTCTGTGGCAGCTGCGCTGTCTTGTTTGATTGAACGGTTCATTTCAAGACTGATTGCTAATCAAGGCTTCGACGCTCGAAATAGGGCATCGCTTGACTCTAGCATGTTGGGCAACTGGTTCTAAGCGGGGATGAAGTGCAGCTTTATCGACCCACACCTGGATCGGGATTTTCCTACAGGGCACGGTCTTGATCTGAAGCAATTCGGACCGGTAAGGCCTTGGATCGCAGCCTCTACCGTCCATTCTTCCACCCACAACGCTTTGGAGAAAGCTATGACATTTCGTTATCCGATTCAGCGCCAAGTCCGACGTCAGCAAGGGCAAGGGATGACTGAATACCTAATCGTTGTTGCGTTGATTGCGGTTGCAGCCATCGGTGTCTATGGTTTTTTTGGTCAGACGCTGAGAAATCAAACGGCTGGAATTGCGCTTGAGCTTTCTGGCCAAAGTGCAAGCGAAGCGGTTAATCAGGCAAAAAGTGCTGCCACGCAGGCCCAAAGTACTGCATCTCAACGCAGAGGACTTGAGGACTACGGTTCGGGCAATCGCTAGCCAGAACCATTCATTTGCAGATCAAGAAAAGCATGGGCAGCCCTCTTTCGCGGTTCAGAAGCCTGCCCGACTCGCAGCGGGGGCAAATTCTTCCATTAGGTTTGCTGCTGACGGGCCTGCTGGCAAGTCTTGTTTTCTTCTTCGGCCGACATGCGCTGGACATGAACCGTATACATCATCGGCAGAATCTTGCTGATGCTGCAGCGTTCAGTGCTGCAACCTGGCGTGCCCGTGCGCTCAACTTCAATGCGCTGGCCAATCGTGCTTTGATCGCGCAAGAAGTCTACGCAGCGCATCTGACTGAGGCGAATGCGTGGTCGGCTTACGCAAAAATGCTGGCTGAGCGTGGACAAGCGCTAAGTGAAGTCTTCCCCGCTGCGCAACCCGCAGCGATTGCTATTGCACAGCTTGCGAGTGTCGATCAGCAGATGCTTCGCCAACTGAGCGAGCTCGAACTGTTTGCCCGGACTGCGCCGGGCTTGGGTTTGAATGATCAGCTTGCCGCTGCTCAATATGCTTTTTTGCGATCAGCTGATGGCTTCGGTCTGTCTGCGATCGCCAATGAGGTCGTTCAAAGTGCCGATCGAAGCGCTTTCGCGCACACGGTTGCAGGTGACCGTTTTTCGCAGGCATGGACCGCTGTTGAAACCGAGCAGTCCAAGGCGCAAAGAAGGCAACTGGTGTGGCGATCGCTTCAAGGTGGGTCGACCGAGGCGACCAATCCAGGCCCTGAGCTGATGATCGATCGTCGGATTGAGGACCAGATTGCTCCTATTCCCACACTCAACTGCATCCCCAAGAGCCTCAAGCAACTGACTGCGCGCCTGGTCAGGGAGTCAAGCCTTGAACAAACTGAAGCCGGTTGGCTATCCTCTCAAACCTTGTCACTTCACGGTTGGCGTCGTGGTTCCCTGCTTCCCGTTTGCGGTGAACGAATTGAACTCAGCCCGATCGCTTGGTCTGAGAACGTTCTCAGAAACGATTCGCAAAGCCAATCGGATTCGCCCGGCCCGCATGCCGAAACTCTATCGACCGATCCGGGATGGCAAAACCCTCATGCCCAAGCTGCGGCGAAAAGTGATTCACAGCGGCTTCATACTTATCAAGGCGCGGGGCGCTTGACGCGCATTGACCCACGATCCATACCGGGACTACGCCACCCGCTGCGCGTGCTTGTCACCGTCAAACAAGGCGCTTTGAATCAACCCAATCAAAGTTTTGCCGCTGCATGGGTATTTCATCCTGACGGATCTCTTGAGGATGCTGAATCAATCGGCTACTGGCTCTTTCCGAATTGGCAGGCGCGACTGAGCGTACTCAGTGAAGAGGAGTTCGATCGGGTGAAACGGGATGATCGATTGCCATGAAGCCAGACAACCTGAAGCTCAGTTTGGCTCAATCACGTTTAATCAAGCCATACCGAGAAAGCGGTCAGGCATTTGTCGAGATGATCGTGTTCATCGGTGTCGTTCTACTACTTGTTACAGCTGTACGAGTCTTCGCACGCATCGCTGCCGCAGATGAGAATCAAATCGCAGAAGCACGGTGGCTCACTTTTCATTGTGCGTATCGTGAAATCCATTGCAACGCGTTACCAGAAACTCATGGCTCTGTAGACTCTTTGCTGGGCCAGGAACTTAGCCGGCGCCTTGCTGCTAGCGAGTTTGACGCGGGGGCATCGCTTCTGCAGCGTTATGCCTCGCTAACGTCACCCACTCATCCTCCAGAATCCATCGCGAAGGACTTTAGCTATCAGGTGCGCGATGGAATCAGGGTCGCCGAGGTTACTTCTACCCTTGAAACAAATGCGCGCGAAATCGAGCTTGGACTTCCAGGAAAACTCGTGCTCGCCCCAAGGCGTTTGGCCTCACTCGCGGGAACATGGAATCTCGATGCAGATGAGAACGGTGAGGCTGAAACGATTCAGCGCGCAGCGCGCGGGGTTTCGCTACCCGGGCAATCGGTTATCGACGGCTTGCTGAGTATCAATCAAAGCCTGCGCGACTTCCTTCAGTTTTTTGGCCTTGAATCCATCAAGACCAATTGGTCCGCTCGTGAAGTGAGGCCCCTTCCGAGAACGATATCGCAAGATGATGCACAGAGGGCTGGTTGCCCCGAGTGCCAGAAAAATCCTTGACGCTGAGGCATGTGTGCTCAACGCACCAGATCATTCCATGCCTGCTATGTCCAGTCGAAAACTTCGCCTCGCCATGATCCTATCTTGCTTTGCGATTTCCATCGCCGACGCGAAGCCAACGCTGCAGGTCGATGGAACTTGGCTTCTCGTGGACATGACAAAACAAGAAGCTCTCGCTAGACGCGAAGCGTCCCAATGTCGCAGTGAGCTCGAGAGCCTCGCATTGAATGCCGCTGCCCCGTTGATTGGTATCAACTGGCTACATCGAGATCGGTGCATAAGGGATTGGCTTCCAACCGCAGCTTGGCCACTTAGGCCAAGCCTGGCATTCGCAACGCGATTAAAGCAGGCTGGATTCGCCGAACTACGGTCAGACAGCAAAGGCTCGCCCCAAAGCGAAGCGAACGGTGACTTGAGCCTGACTCTTGGCAAAAACACAAAAAGTGCAAGCTCTACTGTGTGGATTTACTGCAGTGCATCGACCTGTCGAATCTATGCCAGCGAAATTCGAAGGACTTTCCTTGCAAACCCCCCGTCAGGATCTTGAGGTCTGAGCCATGAAAGCGAGTCCCAGCATGCAAAGCGTTCAGCGTTCACCTAGCAGTCATGGTTTTCAGGATTGGCAACGACGATCTCGAACTCAGGCTTTCAGTCTTATAACTGGTTGTCTTCGAACTGTCCTCGACTTTTGGAACGCGCCGGGGCGATTTCGGTGGCCGCTTTTTGCTCTGGCGCTAGCAGGCGCGCTTGCATCCGCTGCGATGCTAAGCCCACACCTTCGAATAGACGCCGAACCCACTCTCCCGCCGCCCCCGTCACAGATCGAAGTGATCGTGGCCAAGCAAAGTTTGAATCCGGGTGATGTGTTGTCGAAGGATAATCTTGCTGTCGGCAAGGTGCAAAAAGACTTCTACGATGAGGCCATGCTTTCGCCAGATCGATTTTCAGATATCGATGGCCTCGTGATGATGCAAACGTTGGCACCTGGTCAGGCGCTTTGGACAACACATCTTGCTAAACCAGAGCATCGGCACCCCTCTTTAGGTCTCCGCCGCATACAGCTCGTCTTAGATGATCGCTACGGATTCAAGCAACTCCCATTGCCCGGTGATTTCGTCGATTTCTATTGGCAAGCCTCGCAAAACCAGCTGTCCAGCCTGCATCCCCCAGATCTGCACAGCTATCTTGTCGAAGATGTGCGTCTCGTTTCGATAAAGCGAAGCGCTGAACCTTTGACTCAAAACTCATCAAGGCGGCAAGACCGAGGTCCATGGATTCACATTGAAGTCGAAGTTCTGCCCGAGCAAGCACTCAAGTTATTGAGAGCTTCTGCGCAGGGTGCATTGCAAATGGTTTTACGAAACCCAAACGATCGCTCCCTGGGTTCACCACAGACAAAGCATTCATCGCCAGAAAAAAACAGCATATACCCTGGTCCAGCGCAAAGTCATCCATTGAAAGCGGCGGCTGATCGCGCCAAAGTCCGCGATCAACCGGCACCTGTAGCCTCGGTGCAGTTGCAAAGCCCGGTTCGGGTCGAAGTTATCCGAGGTGGTCAACGCATGCTTGAGCCGATTCAAAGCTTGCACAAGGATCCGAACGTCACAACAGCGCAAAACGGTCTAGCGCAAGAACGCGCCAATGTGCTTGCGTCCGATCGCTCTCGTCTATCGACACAGAGCGGAGGAGATCTCAATCAAGAAGTCATTGATGCCCTTAGGCGACTGGCCAAGCCTGCCGGCACCGAGGCGGGGGTGCTCGAATGATCCGATATGGCAGAAGACTCTTTGGCGCACTGATGGCTGCCTTTTGCATGGCTCAGGCCTCTGCAAACCCAGCTGTTGAGCCAAGGCAGCGCTACCAACTCCTTGTGGGTGACTCGGTCCTCATTCCCACGCATGGCATGTACAGGGTATCGGTGGGCAACGCGCGGGCAATTCAAGCGGTTCCGGTTGATCAAAACGAATTGTTGTTGATTGCGGAGGCGGCCGGATTTTCAAGGGTTCATGTTTGGGAAAAGGGCAGCGTTAAAAGTCTTGAGGTCACCGTTTTGTCATCTCATCTAGAGCGTGTTCTCGAGGAGGCAAGGGCTGCACTCGCGGTAGATTCCAAGCTACGCGTTGAACAACAGGGCAACCGTGTTGTGGTTGACGGCGTCTCGATGAGCTCAGCCGAGCGTCATCGGCTTGGAGAGTTGGGCAAGCGCTACAGCGAGTTGACGGTACTGGCGCATGGCAGCTCGGCCGAATCAATCGCGCAAGTAGATCTCTACTTTGTCGAAGTCAAGCGGGAGAAGCTTGATCAACTCGGCATTCGTTGGAATCCCTTCGCTCAAGGGCCTAGTGCCGGTTTGGCGATGGATCGATCGAATCCGTTTAGTTGGACGCTTGGGATAGCAGCCCAGTTAACCTCGACACTCCAGCTGCTGCACAACGAGGGCGATGCGGTTGTACTTGCAAGGCCCAGTCTGACGGCAAAACTGGGGTCATCTGCGCGCTTTGTTGCTGGTGGCGAACTTCCGATTCCTGTAAGCAGCGCGCTTGGGCAGGGTTCTGTTTTGTTCAAGGAATACGGGATTCGAATCGAGTTGACGCCATCACATGTCAACGGCGATCTGCTCAATTTGAAGCTTAGCGCAGAGATTTCATCCATCAACTTTGAGACGCAGGTCAAGGATGTACCAGGCATATCGAAGCGCCGAAGCGAGTCTGAGATACAAATTCGCTCTGGGGAAACACTGGTTGTGGCTGGTTTGATTTCGGATGATGTTGCAAAGAATTTCGAGCGATTGCCTGGGGTGAGTGAGCTGCCGGGTATTGGCGGGTTGTTCCGATCAAGGCATTTTCGTGATCGGAACACCGAGTTACTGTTGCTGGTAGCGCCCCGCCTTCTGCCAGTGAAGCAGCGCAAGGATGCCTCCGATGAATGACTTGGTGATTGAATGGGGGAAAGCGGGCGAGGAAACGCAGCGCGTATCTTTTGGTGAAAAAACCCTAATGATTGGACGTGCTGCGAACTGCACACTTCGGCTTCGCGGATGGGGTATTGCTCGGGAGCATGCCTTGATCTTCAAAATTGACGCGCAAAGCTATATTCGTGACTTGGGGGGTATCGGTGGGGTTCGCGTTAACGGCGAGCGGGTGCGAGATTTTGGGCCGCTGAGTAAGAACGACAGCATTGAAATTGGGAGCTACATCCTTCGCGTTGCGTCAACAATCGATCGGGCAAACGACCCTAACAAGCACTTGCAGAGCGGCCCCACAAGCCATGAAACCAGCACATCGACAAATAGTGCGCCTCCACTGATTGGACCCACGCGCGCTGCAACATGCCAAGCGTCCTTAGTCTGTATGGACCGATTCACCGAGGGGCCGGATACCACTGAGGAACTTTGTTTACCGAGTGCCGATGTGACTCGTGCTAAGAGGCCAGAACTAGCTCTGGGGCAAGTGGACCGAGTTCAAATCGGTGATTGTGGCAGCGTTAGCCCTGAATTGTTAATGGAGCGCGATAAACGACTTGCCAGCCACGTGAGCTGGTTACGCGCGGCGCTGCTCGCAGAGCTTGAACGTCAAGGCACACGTGTTGATCGCATGAGCCATGATCGCCTCGAAGATGACCTTGCTGGGATTTGCAAATCCTTACTTTCGCCGGAGCGCTGTCGGAACGCGGACTTGTCAGCACTTAGTTCATCAGAGCAGCTTGGACTCATTCGAGCCACGCTCGATGAATGCCTTGGTTTAGGTCCGATTCAGGCCCTTTTGAACGACCCGGAAATCAGTGAGATTATGGTTAACGGTCCTAGCACGATTTTTGTCGAACGTCATGGGCAGCTTCGTCGAATATCGCTACAATTTTCATCGGAACAATCACTGAGACAGGTAGCTGAACGCATTGCCTCCCAAGTCGGTCGTCGACTCGACCTTGCTGCACCAACCTTGGATGCACGGCTTCAAGATGGGTCACGCGTCAATCTCGTCTTACCGCCCCTTGCCACGCAAGGTACGCACATCACGATTCGGAAGTTTTCGCGAAGAATGCGGAGTCTTTCAGACCTTGTATCAAGCGGAGGAGCAAGCCCAGCGCTCGCAAGCTTTTTGGCTTGGGCCGTGCAAAACCGATTGAATCTTCTCGTTGTGGGTGGGACGGGCAGCGGGAAAACGACATTGCTGAATATGCTGGCAAGCGAGATTCCCCACGATCAACGTGTGATCACCATTGAAGATGCCGCAGAGTTGCAGTTTGACCACCCTCATTGCGTGACGCTTGAAGCAAGAGCTGCAGGCCATGAAGGTTCAGGCTGTATAACCATTCGCGATTTGCTGAGAAATGCGTTAAGGATGCGTCCTGATCGCATCATGATTGGCGAGTGCCGCGGTGGCGAAGCTCTCGACTTGCTCCAGGCCTTAAATACCGGTCACGGCGGCTCAATGTCGACGATTCACGCCAACTCTCCGCGTGAAGCGCTTGGTCGATTGGAGGTGTTGACCTTGCTTGCAGGGCTTGATTTGCCAGTTGACGCGGTGCGAGGCCAAATCGCCTCGGCCTTTCAGCTCGTTGTCCAGACAAGGCGCTTTGAGGATGGAAGTCGAAAAGTCTGCTGTGTAAGCGAACTGACAGGTCTAGAGGGTGGTCGATACCGGATGCAGGATCTTTTTCAACTTGACATGGACTCGGGAATCGCTTCGCAGGATTACCGCAGTTGCCTGAGTACACCAAGCTGTATTGAAACGACGATCGGAGTCGTCAAGCGTCCTTGGATTGAGCATTTTCAAAACGACCGCTTCGTCCACGAGCAGCAATCGAGCCATGCAAACGCCGCAGGCGATGACCGACGTATGGGTTCGAGCTTGCTCGCTGCTGACTTGGGACAATTGGCAAAGGTTGCAGCCTAAGTGGTTCTTGATATTGGGATCGGCCATGTTTTTGCCTGGGGTCTAATGCTGCTTTGCATCATCATTCTGCTTGTGCAGATCATTCCTTTCGTCATCGATCTCTTTCGCGTTTTTATCGATTGGTGGGATTTTCAGCTCGGCAGTCTGGATAAGGAATCGCGGGGTGGACTGCAGTCTGAGGGTTCCCTGAAGTTCTTTGCGCGAAGGCCTGGACGACTGTTGTATTTATTTTCGGTTTGCGTGCTGTTCTCTATCCTTTTTGATCGATCAGCGATTTTGGCGATTGTCGTCGCCTTGCTTGGGCTTGCTGCTCCCATCCTTCTTCACTACAAACAGTCGCAACAGCATCGCATTGCGATAGAGCAAGCCTTGCCCGATGCAATGACGAAGCTTGCCGCCTTGATCGGCGCTGGACAGCCGCTTCACCAGGCGATCGTTGAGCTTCCTGAGCGTGTGGATCCTGCCTTGCGGCCTTGCTTTGCTCAGCTTCGTTCGGATCTGAAACTTGGTATCAGCCTGTCAGATTCGCTCAAGCGGCAGGAGCGGCGACTTGATCTCCAAGAATTCACAGCCTTTGCGAGTTGTCTTCGTGTTGGCCTTTCAACGGGCGGCACACTCGCGCCGAGTATTGAACGGCTCGCTCGCGACATGCGCAATCGGCTCAACCTACGGATGAAACTTCGCGTGCTGACGGTGCAGGCACGCGGTCAAGCCTGGATTATGTCTGCATTACCCTTCCTGATTCTTATAGCGTTATCAGTAGTCGACCCGAGCAGTTTTGAATTTTTGCTCAACACCAATCCGGGGCGAAGCGCCTTGTCATTAGCGCTAGGCATGAATGTGTTGGGCGCCTTTTGGGTCAGGCGTTTATCGCAGTCGAAGTGGGTCTAGTTCCGAAATGCAGTCTTCCGGATCCATCATCTTGCTTGGAGCCTTCATTGTGCTTATGACAGCCTGTCTGTATGCGATTGGTCTCGCATGGCTCAAGCGATTTCAGCAATCGGTTGCGGACAATCTTCAGTCATCAAAGCTTGAACATTTTGTGAGCTTTGTTCGCTTTAACCCCGCGGAATTCCTGATTCGCACTGGAAAGCGAATGATCGGCCTTCATGGAGCCGAATTTGAGGCGCGCTTTCTCCTTGCCTGCCGCTTCATTGTCGAAGCTGAGGGTGCTCAACAAAGCATGTGGAGGCTAACGCTATCAAAGGGTCAGGACCATCAGATCTTGAAGCTCGGTCTTTACTTTTACGTTTTGGCAGTTCTGATTCTTGCCTTGTGGTGCGTTCAGACACTGTCGGCCTTGGGTGCAGGCGGGATCAATACGACAAGCCCTGATTGGCCTCTTGAAGCAGGCTCGGTGCTTGTGGTGTGGCTTGCTCTGTTTGTCGGCCTTGCCCGATTAGCAGCTCTACAGATGAACACGAAGGTCGATCTGTTGCGTCATCGACTCGAAATTCGGTTGCCGAATTTGCTCGATTTATGGGTGATCGGGCTCGAGGCAGGTCAAGCGCCTGGAGCGTCCTTACTTTCTGCGCTGGAACAAAGCCATAGCTCGGCCTTTGAACCGGTGCGCCGAAGGCTTAAACGCGAGCTCGAAGGCGGACTCGCTGTTTCGGATGCGATGTCGAATCTAGGCAAAGCCTTATCGATCAAAGCTTTTACGTCGCTTTCGCAGTTACTAGACATTGCGGTGACCCAAGGTGGACCCATCGCCGAGCGTCTCAAGCAGTTCGCAGAGCAAATGCGGCTGGAGATGTTCCTGGCAGCGGAAAACGACGCACTTAAGGCGCCCCTGAGACTCCTGGCTCCACTTGTGATGCTCATTTTTCCGTCCACCTTCATCGTGCTTCTGTTTCCGGTTTTTTATCAATTGATCAAGGAGTTCGGAGGTTGAACAAAACTGACGAAGGGGCATTAGAAACCGAGGTGGCGTTAACGCGATTCTGGCAGAGGCTTCTCGGATTAAGTCCGCTTGGAAAACTCGGTGAAAAGCACCTTGGATGGGTCTTCATACCGCATTGTCAAATGATTCATACCTTCAGTTTGCGGCGACCGATTGATTTGGAGTGGATTGACCGAAACCGTAACGTTATTCGGCGCGACACGGCGGTGCCACCGCGTTCAATTCGATCATGCCCCGGAGCCTTCGGAGTGCGTGAGCGATACGCCTTCGGCGCAAGTCGGTCCCAGGGTGGTTGGGGCACCAGCGAGACACTGATCGCACTTCCGTTCTTCTTGTTGATTTGTTTTGTTGCGATTCAACTGAGTTTTATCGGGATCGCTAATCTTCACCTCGGTCATGCGCTGCGAGAAGGTTTGAGGAGCGCGGCCGCTGAGCTGTCGAAGCCGACTAGCAATGTCGGCAAAGAGATGAATCAAAATGGCGACGCCATACAGACAATGTTTGTGCAGCAAGCCATCGCCTATGCAGCGTTTGATCAAGCGATTGAACGCGGCTTGAGAGCTTGGTCAGGTTTTTACGGAGAAGCGAGCGCAACAGGTCGCGGCAGTTTATTGAAATTGGAAGGCAGATTCCGGGCTGCAAGGCTTGAATCGAGCACAAGCGCCGATGAAGCGTCAGAAGCGGCTGACCATCTTGTTGGTGAACTCGGTTACTGGATGCCCCTTAAACTGCCTCTTATCGGGCGCTCCATGTCGCTCGTGATGCCGTTTACAAGCCACTGCGATACGCTCAACACGCGCATCCGACTTTGTGTCGAAGAAGCTCGATGGTACCTGCGGATGGAAAAGCACGCGCGCATTCCATTACCTGAGATCGGATTGGCTGGTCGACTTAACTCGGATCACGATCCATTCGTCTCAAGTCGAGATTCGATAAACTCGGGCGATGGCGCAATGAGCCCGATTGCTGAAACGTCTGGCTTGGGTTCGGGTCCGGAAGCTGCGGAACCCAACCCGCCTGATGCTTGGGCTCAGGCAGCGATTGACCCGAAAAATCCTGGACGTCTGTATCCATCGGATTCGGCTAAACCCGGCACGCCGCAGACCATCGAAGCACTTCTCGCCGAAGCCAGCGTTAGCAAGCAAACTCAAGCCGATCGCCATCAGGCGATCGATGTCCAGTGCGGCATACAATTCGGCTCTTGATCGCATTTCCTCGAAGGGTTTCTTTGCTATGAACATCACCATGATCGGAACAGGCTACGTGGGCCTTGTCACCGGAGCCTGCCTCGCTGATATGGGCAATGAGGTCCTTTGCGTCGATGTTGATCTTCGAAAAATTGATCGGCTGCTGTCCGGTGAGATCCCGATCCATGAGCCCGGCCTCGACAAAGTGGTTCATCGTAACGTTGCCGCCGGCAGATTGCGCTTTAGCTCGGATCCGAAGGCCGGCGCGCTTTTTGGCGAGATACAGATGATTGCTGTTGGCACACCGCCCGATGAGGACGGGTCGGCTGATTTGTCCTACGTGCTTGAAGCAGCGCGGAGTATCGCGCAGCACATGGACGGTTATCGCTGCGTGGTTGACAAATCAACGGTGCCGGTCGGCACCGGCGATAAGGTCCAGACGGTGATGACCGAAACGCTCGCCAGCCGCGGGCTTGAGCTTCCTTTTTCGGTCGCTTCCAATCCGGAGTTTCTCAAAGAGGGCGCCGCGGTTGAAGATTTTATGAAGCCCGACCGCATCGTGCTCGGGGTGGAGGATGAGCGCGCAGAACGTATTTTGCGAGAGCTCTATGCCCCTTTTCAACGTAATCATGAGCGCACCTTCGTGATGCGCAGGCGGGCTGCAGAACTGACCAAGTACGCAGCCAACGCGATGCTTGCTACCCGTATTTCTTTCATGAACGAACTTTCTCGCTTGGCTGAAAAGGTCGGTGTCGATATCGAGCAAGTCCGTATTGGTATCGGTTCAGATAGCCGGATTGGCTATAGCTTTCTTTACGCCGGTGCAGGCTACGGCGGTTCCTGTTTTCCCAAGGACGTGAAGGCCCTAATCCGCAGTACCCAAGAGCAGGGCATTGAACCGGCGCTGCTGCAAGCCGTTGAGGCGGTTAATCAAACGCAAAAGCTTGTGCTTGTGGACAAAGCGGTTCGTCGATTCGGCGACTTGCAAGGGCTTCGTTTTGGGGTCTGGGGTCTTGCCTTCAAGCCCAATACCGACGACATGCGCGAGGCGGCATCAAGGGTGGTGATCGAGTCATTGTGGGAACATGGTTGTGAGATCGTTGCCTATGATCCTGTTGCCATGGACGAGTGTCGTAGGATTTATGGCGATCACCCGCAATTGTCGTTGGCAGGCACCCCGCTTGAGGCTGCACGATCGGTCGATGCTTTGTTCATTCTGACGGAGTGGAAAGAGTTTCGATCGCCCAACTTCCAAGAACTTAAGCAGAGGATGAAGCAGGCAATCATCTTTGATGGTCGAAACCTTTATGAGCCGCAGCTTGTCAGAGATCGCGGGTTTGAATATTGGGCCATCGGCAGACCCTGATCGAGCCTGCCCAAAGCTTGTTTTTGTCGCGCCCGGTCTGATGGGTCGGTAAGTTGGCAAAGTCGCCGCGCTTGGTTCCACCCAACAGGTCCTCCGCTGCGGCTTCGGATTCCTGTGCTGTACTTGATGCGGAGAGCCTTATTGAGCGTTTGCGCTCGCGACTTGACGATGCCAGCTTGCCCTCTGGCGAGCGCGTCGTTGCGCATTGCGATGGAACCAACGAGATTCTTACAACGCTTGCTGCAAACCATGAAACGCAGTGTCTGATCTGGTTGGCCCTCGCTGTAGGACTGATCCCGAAAGACGAACTCCTCAATCTTGCTGGCGATGAGCGTCAAGGTCCGGTGGCAGCCTTGCGGTCGCTGCTGCTGATGCAAACCGTGCCTGCCGGTGGCGGAAAACGTGATCTTGCTGAACAAGAGTTGATACGGCGCATGTTTTTAGCGATGAGCGCCAATGCGCAAGTGGTGTTGGTGAGGCTTGCCTCAAGGCTTCAAACGCTGCGTTATCACGCACAGAGCAAGTCCAAACCCTCAGCCGAGCAGGCTCGTTTCACTTTAAGGGTGCTCGCTCCTTTAGCAAACCGCCTCGGGCTCGGGCAACTTAAATGGGAGATGGAGGATCTTGCATTTCGCTTCTCTGACGATGTTTCCTATCAGACCATCGCGAAAGCACTCGATGAAAAGCGCAGAGATCGCGAGACTTTTATTCGACTGCTCGCCGATGAGGTGCGCAATGGCCTAAGGCAGGCAGGCCTTGAGGCAGAAGTCAGCGGAAGGCCAAAGAACATCTATAGTATTTATAACAAAATGCGGCTCAAGCAACTTCCAGTAGAACGGCTGCTGGACCTTCGCGCCCTAAGAATCGTTGTATCAACGATCGATCAATGCTATGCCGCGCTTGATTGGGTTCACAAGCGATTTTCGCCTTTGCTTTCGGAATTCGATGACTACATTGCCAGGCCCAAGCCAAACGGTTATCGGTCGCTGCATAGTGTTGTGCTTCACGACGATGCCCGTCCGGTTGAATTCCAAATTCGCACGCTTGCGATGCATCGCGAGGCCGAGCTCGGCTTTGCATCGCATTGGCACTATAAGGAGGCGAGTATCGGTCTTGTTGCGTCCAAGGGCAAGGCTCAGGATCAGGACCGTATCGATTATGTCAGGCAATTGCTCGCTTGGAAGCAGGATCTGAGCCTGTCAGAGGGTACCGGTTCCGGCCCGAACCGGGCGATTTTCGTATTGACGCCACAAGGGAAAGTTCTAGAATTGCCGCCCGAGTCAACACCGATTGACTTTGCCTATTTGCTACACACCGACCTGGGTCATCGTTGTCGTGGCGCAAAAATTGACGGCGCAATGGTTCCGCTCCACACGCGCCTTCGCTCAGGGCAAACCGTTGAGGTGATCGCTGCGCGCGCGAGCGATCCGCTTGGGCCCTCTCGGGATTGGCTCAATCCAAGCCTTGGCTATTTGGGCAGTCCTCGAGCGCGCAGCAAGGTTCGCCAGTGGTTTCATGCGCTCGATGAAGAAAGAGACCTATCGATCGGTCGTGCCAAGCTCGAGAAGATTATGCAGCGCGAAGGACACAGCGCGCTTGCGCAAGAAGAAATTGCGAGCCGGCTTGGCATGGACGGGGTGAAGTCGCTCTTTTTGGCGATCGCCCGCGAGGATCTCAGCACGCGTGCTATCGAGCAGGCGGTACGTCACGATGAATCGCGTCCGTCGGCAAAGGCCGACGCGTTGCACTTTGATGACGACTCCGATCGTCTACTGACGCTGCATCAACCTGTCAAAGCACGCAAAGGCTGGACAAGCGCTCCAAAAGCATCATTAGTTTTGGTGAACGGCGTTTCCTCCTTGATGAGCCACCTCGCCAAATGCTGTCATCCGATTCCACCTGACGATATCGCAGGTTTTGTCACCCGCGGTGTTGGTGTTTCGATCCATCGTGTCGGTTGCTCCACCTATAACCGATTGCTTGACCGCCACCCAGAGCGCGCTGTTCCTGTGAGCTGGGGCGCCGATGCCAGCACAGAACAGACTCCCAGGGCTACGCGGCGGGTCGGTGCAGAGCGCATCGCGCAGGCGGTTTTTGTAGCCGAACTGATGGTTCGGGCCAACGACCGTCCGGGCTTACTCAGGGATTTGACCGATGTATTGTCGCGCTTGAAGCTTAGGCTTAGCGCGATGCGAAGCCACGCAAGTCGTGATCAAATCAGTATTCGTCTCAAACTTGAGCTTTCGCATCAACGAGAACTCGCCTTCGCGATCAGACATTTACGTGGACTAAACGGAGTGGTTTTAATTACCCGTGTTGGCGATTGACGCAACGCTAGGGCGCCTTACTTTCCAGAATTTAGTTCGATCCAGGGAGTATTCCATTCCATCGATTCGTGCATTTAGGACTTTGCACGAGGAAAAAAGCCTTTCGTTTCGAGGTGTGTTCAAGCTTTCGAACCGTTCGATTCCCCAAGCCTCTGCGCATCAATTCTTTCGGCTTGGCGGTTTATTTAGTTTGACGATTTTGGCCGAAATGCTTTGCATAGCGCCGGGTGGGTTTCTAAGCGTGGTGCGCCGATAAGATCCAGGCAATAAGGAATCGCTGCAAAGATTCCAGCAACCAGAATTTGGCCTTCAGCATCTCTGAGGCCTTCAAGAGTTTCTGCAATCGCCTTGGGCTGTCCGGGTAGATTCACGATCAGACAGCTATGCCCATCATCGCATTCACGCAAAACCGCAAGCTGCCGTGAAAGGATCGCCGTCGGTACGAATCGCAAGCTGATTTGCCTCATTTGCTCGCCGAACCCGGGCATCTCGCGCGATCCGATTGCAAGCGTTGCTTCAGGTGTCACATCGCGTCGCGAGGGTCCGGTCCCCCCGGTTGTGAGGATCAAATCACAGCGGTAATGATCGGAGAGCTCAACCAGCGTCGACTCGATGAGCTTGCGCTCATCCGGAATCAATCGATCAATGGTTTCAAAAGGTGAGGCGACTGCGCGCTCGAGCCAGCCCTTGAGCGCCGGCAAACCACGATCCTCATAAAGTCCTGCCGATGCGCGATCGCTGATCGACACTAGGCCGATGCGCACGCTAATACGGTCGGTTGAGGGCTTATCCTGCGCTGACATCATGGAGACCATTTCTCGATTCAATCGACAGCTTTCGCATGGTCGCTGCAGGCATAAATGCTTCCAGCTGTTTGCAAACCTCTCTTAGGGTTGCTTCATCGAGTCCGCGCATCAAGCGCCCCACGTATTGCAACTGCCGTCTTTTTCCTTCGTGGGCACTGATCGATCGGCATGCTGCAATCGCCTCGCGAAGTTCCTCGGGTAGGCTGATTCGCCTGAATTCAGGGTCGCGGAGTTTGACAAGTAATTCGCCGAGATCCTGAAGCTGCTGCATGTCACGCTTTCGCTGCGACTTGCTCGGCCTGTCCTCTGGCGGTCGTGAAGCTTGCATCATGGCTGGGCTAAATGCTTAAGGGCAGTGTTTGTGGCGTTCTGTGCGGCGGTCTGTATGACAATCTGTTTGCGTGAGGCCGTATCATAAGGCCCCCACGGAGGCCAACCATGTTTCAGTACGACCAAACGACATTTTATGATCTCGCCGAAGACGCGCTTCGCATGGCCAGGCAGCTTGGCGCGACTGACTGTGCGGTCGATTTATCCGAAAGTGCTGGGCTTAGCGTCAATGTGCGGATGCGGCGCCTGGAAACCGTGGAGCAAACCCGCGACAAGAGCCTGGGCGTGACGGTATATGTTGGACAGCGCAAAGGGCAAGCGAGCACCGGTGATTTTGCGAAGCTTGCCATCGAACAAACCGTGAGAGCCGCCTTTGATATCGCGCGCTACACCGGAGCAGACGAGGCGGCAGGTCTGCCCGATCAGCATATGCTGGCCATTGAGGGCGATATCAGGGATCTTGATCTCTTTCATCCGTGGAGCCTGAGTGTGGATCGCGCAAAGAAACTTGCGCAGCGCTGTGAGGAGGCAGCGCTTGAAGTCGATCCGGCGATTCAAAACAGCGATGGCGCTTCAGTGAGCACCTCCAGTGGTCATTTCCTGTCGCGGAATTCACGCGGATTTTCTGGGGGCTATGCCCACTCCCGACACTCCCTGGGGGTGGCACCGATTGCAAAAGACAAGACAAAGGCAGATTCAAGCATGCAGCGCGACGCTTGGTATGTGTCGCGTCGCAACGCTGAAGATCTCGCTTCGCCCGAGTCGGTTGGGGCTTACGCGGCCAAGCGTACGCTGGCAAGGCTCGGCGCCCGGGCAATCCCGACACAACGTGTACCTGTGCTATTTGAAGCGCCACTCGCCTGCGGTTTGCTGGGTAATTTCGCCCAAGCGATTTCGGGTGGTGCACTGTATCGACAGGCGAGCTTTCTGGTGAATTCGCTTGGAACCCAGGTTTTCCCACAACATATAACAATTGAGGACGATCCGACAAGACTCTGCGAATTTGGTAGCTCTTGTTTCGATGATGAAGGAGTCCGTACCCAACGCCGCCTCCTTGTCAAGCGCGGAATCATCGAGGGATATTTGCTCTCGAGCTACAGCGCCCGAAAACTTGGGATGGTGAGCACCGGTAACGCGGGTGGTAGTCATGCGATGCGCTTATTGAGCTCGAAAACACGGACTGCGCACAGTCTCGATGCCATGATCAGAAAGCTTCATCGTGGCCTGCTGCTGACCGACGTACTTGGCAATGATATTAATTATGTGACGGGTGACTACTCCCGCGGAGCCTCTGGCTATTGGGTCGAACGTGGCCAGATTCAGTTTCCGGTTGAGGAGATCACGATTGCTGGCAATTTGCGCGAGATGTTTGCCGGCATTGTTGCCGTAGGTGCCGACGAGTTGCAACGCGGGACCAAGCGAAGCGGATCGGTCTTGATCGAATCCATGCAACTTGGCGGACAGTAAATATTGGTGGCGGTGATGAGCAAGGCTTTTGTCAAAGAGAGCGGTGATGAGCAAGGCTTTTGTCAAAGAGAGCGGTGATGAAGCGGATGCACTTGACGATGAGCAAAGTGATCAGTCCGCTGGCATACCTCCTGGTTCTAAAAATTATGTGACTGCTGAGGGTCACCGGGCTATGCGGGAAAGCTTGTTGAAGCTTATGAGTGTTGAAAGGCCTGAAGTGGTCCGTGTGGTCTCCTGGGCTGCATCAAATGGCGATCGATCTGAAAATGGTGACTATATTTACGGCAAGCGGCGATTGCGCGAAATCGATCGCCGGATCCGATACCTCAGCAAAAGGCTAGACTGTGCCGAGGTTGTTGACCCCTCGATGCATCTTGGTAATGACCAGATTTTTTTCGGAGCCAAGGTCGAGTTTTTCCGCAACGGCGAAGGTCCCGAGTCGATTACGATTGTCGGCATTGATGAAGTCGACTCTGCACCTCGACGTGTGAGCTGGGTCTCACCGATTGCTCGGGCCTTGATCAAAGCAAGGGTAGGGGATTTGGTGATGCTCAAGACGCCTCAAGGCCTTGATGAGATTGAAATCCTTGCGGTTGACTACGCCTGGTCCATGCAGATGCTTCAGGGTTAAGCGAGCAGATGAGTTCTGCGCCGCGCCTACCGATTCAGTAGGCAGACTACACGCGCACAAGCTTGGTGACTTCTGCCATTTTTCGAAGGCGTCGCATCAACCCGGCAAGATGGCTGCGATGTTTCACACTTAATGCAAAGGACATGGTTGCCAGGCTGTCGGAGGTTGATTCGGTCTGGACCTGTGAAATATTGATTTCCTCGGCTGCAATCTCGGCGGCGACCTTGCCAAGCACGCCCTTGCCGTCGCGTACAGTGACTTTGATGTCGGTTCGAAAAATCCCATTGATCGGCTCCGACCACTCGGTCTCAACCCATCGCTCACTGTCTTTGACGCGGGAGCGGATGGCGACCCCACAGTCGCTGCGGTGTATCACGAGACCGTGGCCTCCGCGAAGATGTCCGAAAATACTGTCACCCGGGATGGGGTGGCAACAGGGCGAGAAGGTGACCGCAGAGCCTTCATTGCCGTGTACCTGAATCGGCGCGGCGTGCACTGCTGCAAGGAGCGCTGAGGTCACACCCCGTTGACCAGCCATCAAGGCAATCGTTCGCGCCACGGCCGGAGCAAGTTGGATCCCGAGCCCGATCTTGGCATACAGATCGCTGACGTTGCTTGCGCCAATGTCTCGTGCACTACGATCCAGCGCTAGCGCACTCATGGCATCAAGGCTCAGATGCATTGCCTGCATCGCGTTCTCAAGAAGCCTTTTGCCAAGCTCGACCGATTCACTATGGTTCATCGTGCGCAGGTAGTGGCGTATTTCCGCGCGAGCCTTGCCGGTGCGCACAAAACTCAACCAGACCGGATCCGGTTTCGATGCGAGATCGGTGTTCACGATAATCCGGTCACCACTTTTTAAAACGGTACTCAAAGGCGATACATCGCCATTGATCGTTGCGCCAACCGCATGGTTACCAATATCGGTATGCACGGAGTAGGCGAAATCAATCACCGTGGAGCCTTTTGGCAGCGCCCTGATGTCTCCCTTCGGGGTGAAGATATAAACCGCATCAGGAAATAGATCGACCTTCACATGCTCGATAAATTCAAGCGAATCGCCGGTGTTGCTCTGGATATCAAGCAGCGACTTTAGCCATTGATGCGTTTCCCTTTGCAAATCCGAAAAGCTCTCGCCTTTGGCTTTGTAGAGCCAGTGCGATGCAACGCCGGAGTCCGCGACACGTTGCATCGACTGGGTTCGTATTTGAAATTCGACCGGTGTGCCAAAGGGTCCGATAAGCGTTGTGTGCAGCGACTGGTATCCATTCACCTTTGGAATTGCGATATAGTCTTTAAAGCGACCTTGAACCGGCTTGAAGGTTGCATGCAAAGCGCCAAGAGCTTTATAACAATCGGCAACGCTTGGAACGATGATCCGAAACCCATAAACATCGAGCACCTGTGAAAAGCTGAGTCGCTTTTCACGCATCTTGCGATAAATGCCGTAAAGCGACTTTTCGCGCCCGGTGACTTCGGCCTCGACTTCCCACTGAGGCAGGGCACGTCGGGTTGCGTCAACGATTCGGCTTAGCACCTCCCGCCGATTGCCTCGGGCAGCAAGTACCGCTTTGCGAAGGACTCGATAACGATTCGGATGGCTGTGTCGGAAGCTTAGATCGAGCAGTTCCAGAAAAAGGCTGTGCAAGCCGAGCCGATTGGCGATCGGTGCGTAAATTTCGATGGTTTCATCTGCGATGCGCCTCGCTTTTTGCGTGGACACCGCAGTAAGTGTTCTCATGTTGTGCAAGCGGTCTGCCAGCTTGATAAGAATCACGCGTACATCGTTGGCCATCGCCAAGAGCATTTTTCGGAATGACTCGGCCTGCGCATGCGCGCGTGTCTGAAACTCCATCCGGTCGAGTTTCGAGAGCCCGTCGACGAGCTCAGCGACCGGAAGACCAAAGCGTGCTCCGAGTTCATCCTTCAGTACGCCGCTATCCTCGATGGTGTCATGGAGCAAAGCAGCCATCAGTGAGTCCACATCGAGCTTCCATCCCGCACAAATTTCGGCCACTGCGATGGGATGTGAAATGTAGGGCTCGCCACTTTGGCGAAACTGCCCCAGATGCGCTTCATCAGCGAGCCGATAGGCCTCGCGAATTTGCTTGATGTCGCGCCGGGACAGGTAGCTCTCGGCCTTGGCCGTAAGCGAACCTATTGAGGCGACCGAGCGGTGATCCGGGGAAAGAAAGAACCCCTCTTCGGAAAGCTTGAAATCATTACGATCACCTGCAAACCCTTGTTGCGTTGAAGTTTTTGTCATCCTCACGGTCTCGGCACCAGCGCCTGCTACTGCCTTGCTACGCACCGCGAGAGCGTGCCGCGAGGAGAGCGCGGCAAAAGGTCGCTCGGCGGCCTCAGCAAGCGGTGCTGCAGCCTGCGGTACCGATGGCTGGACGGGATGTTGTGATCGCTTCATACCGGCATTCTGACGCGCAAACCGGAGGCGTCAAGCGGCACGAACGTAAACTGCGTGCAGGCGTAGGGCGCGTGCCGCCTGAGGTTTTGATAAAGGCCCCAGGCTGGAACCGGCGCGACCCGGTCAAGTGGGAACGCGGCGAAGCATCTCCGAACCCACCTTGCCTGCAGCGATCTCGCGCAGGGCAATGACCGTCGGTTTATCCTTTGCGTCGATCTTGGGGGCATGACCCTGAGCCAGCATGCGTGCCCGGTAGGTTGCAGCAAGCGTGAGTTCAAAGCGGTTGGGAATGCTCTTTAGACAATCTTCGACCGTGATTCTTGCCATGATGATCCAGCGAAAAATGATTAGGGGTAACTTCGCAATCCGAGCCGCTGGGCGAGCAAGGGGTTGCGTGATAGTCGTAGATGATACCTTAGCCCTGCCGCTTCGACGATTCGATGCAAATCAAGAAGCGCTTGGTCAAAGTCATCGTTGATGACAAGGTAATCGGCTTCATGTGCGCGTTGCAGTTCGCTCTGTGCTGCTTTGATGCGTTTTGCGATGCTTGCTGCATCATCTTGTGCACGAGCCTCGAGCCTGCGCTCGAGTTCGTGGATGGAAGGTGGCGCAATAAAAATGATCACCGCCTCAGGGAAAAGGGACTTGATTTGCGCAGCGCCCTGGCAATCGATTTCGAGCAGCAAATCCTCGCCAACAGCCAAGGTGTTCTCGACAAAAGCCTTTGACGTTCCATAGTAGTGCCCGTGCACCTGAGCCCATTCCAAAAAGGCGGATTGACTCGCGAGAGCGAGAAACTTCGCTTCGTCCACAAAAAAGTAATCGAGCCCGTCGCGCTCCGTGTTTCGGGGCAAGCGGGTGGTTGTTGAGATTGACAGCTTGATGCCTGGCCTTGAGCGCAGCAAGGCATGAACCAGCGTGGTTTTACCGGCACCCGAGGGCGCCACAATCACAAAGAGCGAGGCTTGCAAGGCATGCTCATCTAGATACAAGGTCCTCGCCAAGCGGCGAGAGATCATGAAGAAAATCCGGGCTACGCATCGATAAGTTCGCGTCTTACGAAGGGGAGCAACAATCTTGCGTCTTACTCGAGATTTTGGACTTGTTCACGCATTTGCTCAATCAGGACCTTCAAGTCCACCGCTGCCATCGATTGATCCACGATCTGCGATTTGGAACCGAGTGTATTGGCTTCGCGTTGTAACTCCTGCATCATGAAATCGAGCCGCTTTCCACAAGGACCGCCTTGGGCAATGATGTGCTCCACAGCAGCACTGTGCGCTTGAAGCCTTGATAGTTCTTCGGCAACGTCAGACTTGATCAGGTGCAGTCCAAGCTCTTGAGCAAGGCGCTGTTGCAAGTCGGTGCCATGGGTTGCACTGTCCTGAGCAGTCGCAGCGGGCGCGTCGCCAAAACCGAGGGTACTAAGCCGCTCGCGAAGCCGCGACTCGAGTGCGGCAGACCAGGAAGGAATCAGACCGTGAAGCTGCTGGCAGTGCTCGCGAATGCGCGCGAGCCGCTCTCGCAAGAAGTCTGCCAGCCGTACTCCTTCATCAGATCGAGCCTTCTCCAGGCTAGCGATCGCCTCAGGAACCAGCCTTTTAACGCAGTCTTGCAAAAGCTCTTGATCGATCACGCCTGATTCGACGGTTACGCCAGGAAAGCGGAGCAGATCGAGCGCAGTGTAGGGCGCAAGACTACTTTGGCCCATTATCGATGAAGCCTCGGCTTTTGATTCAATCTGCGATACCAGTTTCAGTAGCCGTTCAAACATCTCCATGTTGATCTCGAGCGCCTCATCTAGACCCGCTTGCCGTCTTAGGCTGATGCGCATGTCGACCTTGCCGCGTTGAACGCTTGAGGAAACCTGCTCACGCAGCCAAGTTTCAAGCGGCCGTAATTCATCAGGGCTGCGCAATGAAAAATCGAAAAAACGCCCGTTTACGCTGCGAATGTCGACGGCGATGTGCCATTGCCGCATGATGCATTCAGCGTTTCCAAATCCGGTCATGCTACGGATGGCGTCGGCCTTTGTCTTACCCATGAACTTATCCCTCAACCCAAGCCTTGGGTGCACCCTATTTATGAGATTATGCGCCGGGTTGATTCGACAGCGAAAAGGAGTGCGGTCATGTTGAACGCAAAACAAACGGAGCGTTCGAACGGACGGGACAACGCAAGCTTGCGGCCACTCAAACTCACGCGCCAGGCGACCCGTTATGCCGAGGGCTCAGTACTGATTGAGTTAGGCCACACCCGGGTTTTGTGCACAGCGACCGTCGAGGCCAAAGTGCCGGGTTTTTTGAAGGGCCAGGGCCAGGGTTGGGTAAGCGCTGAATACGGCATGCTGCCGCGCGCAACCCATACGCGGGGCGAGCGCGAAGCGGTCCGAGGCAAACAAAGCGGGCGGACCCAGGAAATCCAGCGCTTGATTGGACGAAGCTTGAGGGCGGCAGTGGACCTGACCGCCATCGCTGAGCACACCATTAGTATTGACTGCGATGTTTTGCAGGCAGACGGTGGGACTCGTTGTGCATCCATTACCGGAGCTTGTCTTGCCTTGGCCGATGCGCTGAAGTGGATGCAGCGCGAATCGAAAGCCGGAGAAAATGCTCTCAGAACCTGGGTGGCTGCAGTCAGTGTTGGCATACGAAACGGAGAGGTCTTGCTTGATTTGGATTATGAGGAAGATTCCAGTTGCGATACCGATATGAACGTCGTCATGACCTCGAGCGGCCGATTCATTGAGCTGCAGGGAACGGCAGAAGGCACACCGTTTAGCCGCGAAGAAGCTGATGCACTGCTTGCCTTGGCCGGCGTTGGCATCAAGCAATTGCTGGCGGCCCAGCAAAGCGCTTGGGCGGCCTAGTGCGGTTTTATCCATGGCTGTGATGACACCGCCCGGTGCCTGGGTAATAGCAAGTTCGAATCTTGGAAAAATCAGTGAATTTAAATCCTTGTTTGAACCTTTCAAGGTTGACCTGATTGCGCAAGCAGACTTGGGCATCAAGGAAGTGCCCGAACCCCATCCGAGTTTTGTCGAAAATGCCTTGGTCAAGGCACGTGAAGCGAGCCGACTGGCTTCGCTTCCAGCGCTGTCTGACGATTCTGGAATTTGTATAGAGCAACTGCAGGATAGACCCGGGGTGCACTCTGCGCGTTGGTCGCTTATTCACGGCGGATCCGCTGGCGATGCGATGAATAACGAGTTGGTCAAACAACAGCTTCATGGAAAGAGCTCGAGGGCCTATTTTTTTTGCGTATTGGCTTTCCTCAGGTGGCCTGATGACCCGGTTCCCGTGCTGGCGCAGGCGAGCTGGCAGGGCCTCTGGCTTCCCGAGGCGCGAGGCTCTGCGGGCTTTGGTTATGACCCGCATTTCCTTCCTGACGGACAGGAAGAAACGGCGGCTGAGATGTCGCCGTCGCTGAAAAACAGGCTCAGTCATCGCGCGATGGCGACCGCAGCGCTTGTTGAACAATTGCTCAGGCTCGGCAGACTTTCTGCGCCTGCAAAATAGGCGGGCTGACCATGGCAGGTGATTCGACGCTTGTTTCGGCGCTTGTGCCGGCGCAAAGTCTCAGAGACCGACAAAGCATCAAGCTGGCTTTTCCGCCGCCTCTGGGGCTGTATATCCATATGCCCTGGTGCGAGAAAAAGTGTCCTTATTGCGATTTCAATTCGCATGCTTTCAAAGACTTGGGTGCAAGGCATACCGCAGGCCTGAGCCTGATGAAGGCAGAGGTCGATCGTCAGCAAACGGTTGACGAGCAGATGTCGGCCCAGCGGATGAATGGAGACATGCAGCACGATCGGCTCTATCAAACCTATGTGGATGCCCTGATTCGGGACATCGAATGCTCGCTCGCTTCGGTTTGGGGCAGGACGGTGCAAACGGTGTTTATCGGCGGCGGAACGCCAAGCCTTTGCCCACCCCGCGAGATGGCGCGCCTGCTTGATGCGCTCCGTAGTCTGCTTCGGCTTGCCGCTGACGCTGAAATCACGATGGAGGCCAACCCGGGAAGCGTTGAGCGTGCGCGCTTTGAAGCCTTTGCGGATGCGGGTATTCATCGATTGAGCTTGGGTGTGCAAAGTTTTTCGGATGCACAACTGAATCGGATCGGGCGGGTGCATGGTCGCGCAGAAGCCATTGCCGCTGTCGATACCGCGCTTTCGATTTTCCCCCGCGTCAATATCGATTTGATGTATGGCCAACCGGCGCAAACGCTAAGCTCATTGGAGCAGGATCTTGACATCGTGCTGGATCGATCGGGTAGCGCCCTAGGCCACTTGTCGCTTTATCAGTTCACCCTTGAGCCAAACACCTGGTTTGCCAAGCACCCGCCTGCCGATATGCCGGACGAGGAAACGATTGAAGCCATGCAGAATCGGATTGCGCTGCGACTGAGTCAGTCTGGCTTTGAGCAGTACGAGGTGTCAGCTTGGTCGCTACCCGGTCAGCGTTGTCGCCATAACCTCAATTACTGGCAGTTTGGCGACTATCTCGGTGTGGGCGCGGGTGCACACGGCAAGCTCAGTGATCATCGCGGTATTCGAAGAACGATTCGAAGGCGTGAACCGGAGGCTTATATCGCTTCGGTCCTAGGCGCCGATACCCTGGCAAAGCCTGCAGAGCGGTGGCTTGAATCTGATGATTTGCCTTTTGAATTTATGCTCAATGCGCTTCGTCTCAAAGACGGGGTGCCGAGTCACTGGTGGCAAGAGCGTTGTGGTCTGCCCGCAGAGATGATGTTGAAATACACCAATCTTGCGTTTTCCAAAGGCCTGCTCGACCCGGATCCGGCTGTCTTTCGGGCAAGCGCACTGGGTTGGCGTTTTCTCAATGATTTGCAAGCCCTTTTTCTCGCAGACGCACCGAAGCGGTGCTAAACGCACAAGCTAAGCGCATTTCGATCAAGTTGTGAGCGTTATGATGCGCGTCATGTCCCATACGCCTTGCTTGAGCGAGGCGTATGCGCAACGCAGTGCATGGCACGCTTCATGCTCGAAAAGGCCGGTAGGTCGTTGTTCGCACGACGGTCATGCCCACTCAAGCGATTCCAGTCAGGCTCGCGTGCGCCCGATTTAATTGATATTCAACCCATGGAGAGACCCCAATGTCGAAGTCTGTGCAAGACGTTTTGAAGATGGTGAAAGATAACGATGTGAAATTCGTTGATTTCCGTTTCACCGACACCCGCGGCAAAGAGCAGCATGTCAGCGTGCCGGTGTCTGCGTTTGACGAGGAAAAATTCAACGCTGGTCATGCCTTTGACGGATCTTCGATCGCTGGCTGGAAGGGTATTGAGGCGTCTGACATGTTGCTGATGCCTGACCCAACGACCGCCAACATGGATCCTTTTCGCGAGGAATCAACGCTGATTCTGAGCTGTGATGTGGTTGAGCCTTCCGATGGCAAAGGCTACGCGCGCGATCCACGATCGATTGCAAAGCGTGCTGAGGCCTACCTCAAGGCATCGGGAATCGGTGATACAGCGTACTTTGGACCGGAACCTGAATTTTTCATTTTTGACTCGGTAACCTGGTCATGCGATATGTCGGGAAGTGCGGCCAAAATTCACTCTGAAGAGGCCTCCTGGAGCAGCGGCAAAGACATTGAAGGTGGCAATCTTGCGCACCGTCCAGCGGTCAAAGGCGGCTACTTTCCTGTTCCGCCCGTGGATTCATTGCAGGATATGCGTTCTGAAATGTGCTTGATTTTAGAGCAAATGGGTGTGCCTGTTGAGGTCCATCACCATGAGGTTGGGGGCGCGGGTCAGTGCGAAATCGGCACCAAGTTTTCCACGCTGGTTCAGCGTGCCGATTGGGTACAAATCCTCAAGTATGTGGTGCACAACGTTGCCGCAAGCTACGGCAAGACGGCAACCTTCATGCCCAAACCCATCGTGGGCGACAACGGATCTGGCATGCATTGTCACCAATCGGTCTGGAAAGAAGGGCTTAACTTGTTTGCTGGCGACAAATATGCCGGGCTATCGGACTTTGCTTTGCACTACATCGGCGGCATCATCAAGCATGCTCGAGCGCTCAACGCAATCACCAACCCTGGTACCAATTCGTATAAGCGTCTTGTGCCGGGCTTTGAGGCGCCTGTTAAATTGGCGTACTCGGCACGCAACCGTTCGGCGTCGATTCGCATACCTTATGTGAGCAATCCTAAGGGCCGTCGTATTGAGGTGCGTTTCCCCGATCCCACAGCCAACCCTTATCTCGCTTTCGCAGCGATGCTGATGGCTGGTCTCGACGGGGTACAGAACAAGATTCACCCAGGCGAAGCTGCCGACAAGAACCTCTACGACCTTCCGCCTGAAGAGGACGCGAAAATTCCAACGGTGTGCTCGAGCCTTGACCAGGCGCTTGAGCAACTCGATAAGGATCGCGAGTTTCTTACCCGAGGTGGCGTTTTCAGCGACGAGATGATCGATGCATACATTGCCTTGAAAATGGAGGAAGTCACCCGCTTCCGAATGACCACGCACCCCATCGAATTCGATATGTACTATTCGCTTTAATCTATGTAATTTTGCTGAACGGGGGGCGATTAGGGTCGCCCCTTTTTTTATGCAAGTGACTGAGCGCTAATGTTCAAGGTCAAGGATGCTCATGCCTACGCGGCGCTGAATCTTGCTGCCTCTTCATTCGTCTTGCTTGATCATGCGGGTAACGCGATCTTTATGAATCTTGCAGCGGAACAACTCTTCGAATGCAGCTGCCGCTCCATGCAAGGACAAGCCTTCTGGCGATTTTTTGTTGACGGTGCACCGATTGAGCATTTGTTTTGGGATGGCAAACGTTCAATGTATGGCGCCAAGCGCTTTGAATTGAGTTTGACGCGGCCGGGTCGCGATCCGCTTCATTGCGCATGCACAGCGGTAGTGCCTGAGGACGCTGACCTGGGGCTCGTTCTGGAATTTCAAGCAATCGAGCAACGGCGGCGTGTGGACCGGGAAAACCGAATCTTTGATTCAGCGAAAGCCAACCATGCCTTGTTGCGAAACCTCGCACATGAGATCAAGAATCCTTTGGGCGGCATTCGTGGTGCTGCACAACTCCTGGAGAGTGATCTGCCAAGCGCGAATAACCGTGAATACCCAAGCGCGCACTACCGTGAATACACCCGCGTCATCATCAGCGAGGCCGACCGCCTCCAGACGCTTGTGGATCGGCTGTTAGCGCCACAAAAACACTTACCCAAAATTGAACTCTTCAATATTCATGAGGTTTGCGACCGTGTTGGATCGCTGATCACCGTCGAGTTTCCAAAGGGGATTGAACTTTATCGCGATTACGATGCTAGCCTTCCCGACATCGAAGGTGATCTTGAGCAGCTCATTCAAGCGGTACTCAACCTGGCGCGAAATGCAGCCCAGGCTATGCAAGGGCAGGGCAGAATAAGCTTTCGTACAAGGATCGCCAGACAGGTCACGATTGGCCGCGTTCGGCATCGTTTGGCACTGGACTTGCATGTGATCGACGACGGGCCCGGTGTGCCCCCGGAACTGCGGGAAACCATCTTTTACCCCTTGGTCACCGGACGCGCAGGCGGTAGTGGTCTGGGCCTTTCATTGGCGCAGTCCCTGGTCCAGCAACATGGCGGCATTATTGAATTTGAAAGCAAACCGGGAGAGACCGACTTCACAGTGAGGCTCCCACTGATAGGTGGCAAAAAGCGATGAAGGGAATCTGGATCGTAGACGATGACCAGTCGATCCGATGGGTGCTGGAGCGGGCGGTGCAGCGTGAAGGGCTTGCGGTCCGATGTTTTGATAACGCGCAAGATTGCCTCTCGGCGCTTGAAGCTGAAGCACCGCAAGTACTGGTTTCCGATATCCGAATGCCGGGGACCAACGGTTTGGAGTTGCTCGAACGTGTTCGCAGTCAGCGTCCTGCGCTTCCGGTGATCATCACCACCGCCTACTCCGATCTCGACAGTGCAGTCTCGGCCTTTCGGGGCGGCGCATTTGAGTACCTGCCCAAGCCTTTTGACTTGACGCATGCGATGGAGTTGATCCGCCGCGCGGTGCAAGAATCCAATCGCGAAGAAGTGGAGAGTCAGCAGGATGCGGTCGCTACCGATATGCTGGGGCAGGCTCCGGCAATGCAAGAGGTTTTTCGGGCCATCGGTCGACTATCGGCTTCGTCCGTAACCGTGCTCATCACCGGTGAGTCCGGTACCGGAAAAGAGCTGGTGGCGCGTGCATTACATCGTCACAGTCATCGCGCAAAGGGACCCTTTCTTGCGCTTAACACCGCGGCGATTCCCAAGGATTTGCTTGAGTCGGAGCTTTTTGGTCATGAGCGGGGATCCTTCACCGGCGCGCAGCAGCAGCGTCGCGGTCGTTTCGAGCAGGCCGAAGGCGGCACACTTTTTCTTGACGAAATCGGTGACATGCCAGCCGAGCTTCAAACAAGGCTTTTGCGGGTGCTTGCCGATGGCCAGTTTTATCGCGTGGGCGGACAACATGCGCTTCAGTCCAATGTGCGGGTGATTGCAGCAACGCACCAGGATCTGGAACAACGAGTACACCAGGGACAGTTTCGCGAGGACTTGTTTCATCGGCTCAATGTGATCAGGTTGCGGCTGCCCGCCCTGCGCGAGCGCACTGAAGACATACCCCTTTTAGCGCGTTATTTTCTGCAACGAAGTGCTAGAGATCTGGGTGTTGAGATCAAGCGATTGTCGGAGGAAGCGCTGTCGGCGCTGTGCGCTTTTCATTGGCCTGGTAACGTGCGACAACTCGAAAACAGCTGCCATTGGATTTCGGTGATGGCGCCCGCACAGGTTGTTGAACTGAAGGACTTGCCCGCCGAATTCAAGCAAGCTGCAGCTCGGGCGCAAGCGCCAAGCTTGGGTGCGGCCCATGCCTTAACGAGAGCGGACGCAGAACCCGGGCAGGACGCAAGCGCCTTGCAGACGATGCTTTATGAGCTTGATCGGTCACCTGAAAATGCTTGCACTGAAGGCGCCCCTGCCGGTCAAAGTCAGGTCCATAAGAATCGCTCAACCGAGGTTTTCCCGCAGGCGAGTTCCTGGGAGCAGGAACTGATCCAGGAAGTGCATCGATTGTTGTCGGATCAAAATCGCGTTGCAGAACATTCCGAGCTGATGGATCAGCTGACAAGACGCTTTGAGTCGGTGGTTATCCGCGCCGCGTTGCGTTACACCCGTGGCCGTCGGATAGACGCTGCATCGCGGCTCGGTATAGGGCGCAACACGATCACACGGAAGATCCACGAACTAAAGCTTGAGGACGATCACTGGTGAAGCTTGGGCCTGGCGATGTACACAGAGACCGGAGCGTGGTCAGAGGCTTTTTCTGCTTTTCTCGCTTGCCTGTGAATTTCGCAGGCGTTAAGTTTTTGCATGAGGCTTTGGCTTAGCAAAACGTGATCGATACGCAGGCCACGATTTTTTTGGAACGCTAGCTGCCGGTAATCCCACCAGGTGTACTGTACGGTGGCCGGTTTGAGCACGCGATACGCATCGCTGAACCCAAGCTCAAGCAGCTTTGCAAAGCGGCGACGCTCCTCACTGCTGCACAGCACCTGCTCATGCCACAGAGCCGGATCGTGCACGTCGCAGTCTTGCGGTGCGATATTAAAGTCGCCAAGCAGTGCAAAGTCTTGTTCGCTAAAACGTTGTTCCTTAAGGTAGGCAATCAGATTGTCAAGCCACTGAAGTTTATAACGATACTTATCTGAATCGACCGTCTGACCGTTTGGCACGTATGCGCAGGCAACAGCAAGCGTGTCGAGCCTCACCGCAAGAAAACGCTGTTGCGGGTCCTCACGATTCGGCAAGTGATCGTGAATCAGCGCCATGGTTTCGAATCGATCTAGGCGCGCAAGCACGGCAACACCGTTATAGGTCGGCTGACCACAATGAAACGCCTGATAACCAAGTTCGAGCAGCGCTTCGTAGGGAAAGCGGTCATCAGTCATTTTGGTCTCTTGCAAACACACCACATCCCAGCACTGCGATACGAGCAACGACTTCAATTGCTCGAATCGAACCTTGAGTGAGTTGACGTTCCAGGTGCACAGGCTCAAGCCATCATCAGGCGACATGAAACGCTTCATCCTTTCCTTGCGGCGCAATGCCGTAGAGTTGCAGCAGAGCATCGAGCCGTGGCTCTCGATTCATGAAAGCCTTAAAGTGTTCCATCGTAGGACGAACGCTTCCGAGGGATAAGATTTCTTTGAGAAACCGCCGACCTAAGTGCTTGCGCGCTTGCGTATCAATCGCTCCTGCTTCGTCGGCGCTTGTGTTGCCAAAGGCGAGGTAACAATCGGCTGAGAGCACTTCAGCCCAAAGGTAACTGTAATAGCCGGCCGCATAGCCGCCGGCAAAAATATGGGAAAACGCGTGGGGAAAACGATTCCATGACGGGTAGGGCACAACCGCGACATCGCGTCGAATGCCATCGAGGATCATCATGATTTCTTGAGCATTCGGAGCTTGAACCTGTTGGTGCAAGGCCAAGTCAAATAGGCCAAATTCAAGCTGGCGCGCCAGGTACATGCCCATCATGAAGTGTCTGGCTTTGAGCATGCGCTGGTACAAGGCATAAGGCATCGGCGCAGCGGTCTCCACATGGGCGGTCATTCGCTCGATCTGCGCCCACTCCCAGGCGAAGTTTTCAAGAAACTGACTTGGTAACTCGACGGCGTCCCATTCGACCCCATTTAAACCGGAGACACGAGGCTCTTGCATATCGGTGAGGACATGGTGAAGACCGTGACCGAATTCGTGAAAGAGCGTGGTGACCTCATCATGCGTGAGCAAAGCGGGTCGAGAACCAACAGGCGCTTGAAAGTTGCAGGTCAACCAGGCCATCGGAGGCGTCATTCCCGCATCGGTCATACGCCGGTTCGATGCAACATTCATCCAGGCTCCGCTGCGCTTGGCTGCTCTTGAAAAAAGATCGAGATAAACATAAGCACGAGCAGCCTGATCCTCTTCGCCATAAATCGCATAACAACGAACATCGGCGTGCCAGATTGGCAGGCTTACCGGTTCAAAACGATAGCCAAACAATTCCTCAATCAGGCCGAATAAGCCCTGAAGGACTCGATCAAGCTGGAAATAGGCTTTCAGATCCTGATCCGAGAAGTCAAACAAGCGCTGCTTGAGCTGCTGCGTAACATAAGGGACGTCCCAGGCTTCGAGCTGCGCAATGCCGAGTTGCTTGGCAGCGAATTCAGCCAGCATCGCAAAGTCAGCGACGGCCTGCGGCTTCACCTTGTCTGCGAGATCGGCGAGGAAGGCTGCGACTGTCTGCACTGAGTTGGCCATTTTAGCGGTGAGCGACATCGCAACGTAATCGCTAAAGCCGAGCTGCGAAGCGCTTTCCTGGCGCATGGCCAGGATCTTTTGCATCAAGGGGCCGTTGTCAAAACGTGTATCGCCCTGATCGGAAGCGAGCGTTGTGTAAAGGCGATACATTTGCTGGCGCAGCTCACGGTCATGCGCATACTGCATCACAGGAAGGTAAGAGGGCATGTGCGCTGTAAAGCGCCAACCTTCACGGCCTTCTTTGATGGCACTTTCCCGCGCAGCCTCCACCACGTCTTCGGGCAGGCCTGCAAGGCCAGAGGCCTGTGCCACATACAAAGAGGTTTGATTCATCGCATCAAGCACTTGTTCTGAAAACTGCTGGCCGAGCTTGCTCAGTGCTCTGATGAGGTCTGCAAGCCTGGCGCGTTGATCTCGCGGCAATTCGGCTCCCGAAAGTCGAAAGTCCTGGATGGCGAGCTCAAGACTTCTCAGCCTTTGACTGTCTCGGTCAGGAATCTCTGACTTGAGCATTGATGCCTGCAGCTTTTTATAACATTCAAACAAGTCTTGGTCTTGTTCTAATTCCGTATAAAAATCCGTAACTTGTGGCAGCATAAAGTTATAAGCTTTTCGCCATTCGGGGTTGTCCATGACTGCGTTCAAATGGCCAACGACTCCCCAACAGCGCGCAAGCGCGTCAAGGCATTGATCAAGCGGCGTGACAACCTGATCCCAATCTGGGTTGGCGCTTTCGGCAGCGACTTTCCTGAGCTGCGTTCGAGCCTGCGCGATGAGGCTGCTGATGGCAGGCTCGATATGATCGGCGCGAATGTTTGGATAGTCCGGATGGAGTACGGTATCGAGCA